>PDWJ01000276.1_pt1 | contig 97500 bp, 80 predicted proteins | sample 1430881 | NCBI WGS metagenome assembly PDWJ01 (sample SAMN01162460, study PRJNA174530) | Oral metagenome, whole genome shotgun sequencing project. | biome: Marine environment; feature: Marine mammal; material: Swab sample of the gingival sulcus; isolation source: swab sample of gingival sulcus...
TTTTTTTGAATTGCATTCGTCTGTTTCTTACACGAACTTGGAGTAGTATTCAACAATCAGCTGCTCTTCAATTTTCACGGGAATGTCATCACGCTGAGGTAATGAAAGCAGTTTCCCTGTGAAGGTATCGCGATTCACTTCGAGATAGGGAGGAACCAGGCCAACAGGACAAGCTTTGAGAGCTTCCTGAATTTGGAGGTTGTTTCTCATCTTTTCTCTAAGTGTTACTTCTTGATCAACTTTAACTTCATAAGAAGGAATGTTCACCTTCTTGCCGTTAACCAGGATGTGTCCGTGGCTAACCAATTGCCTTGCGGCCCAGATTGTATTGGCCAAACCCATTCTGTAAACCACACAATCGAGCCTGGTTTCCAGAATCTGCAGCAGAACGTGACCCGAAACGCCCTTTGAGTTAAATGCGCGTTTGACGTATCTTCTCATTTGCTTTTCAAGAACGTTGTAGATAAATCTCAACTTCTGCTTTTCTTCCAGTCTTTTGCCGTATTCACTCTTCTTTTTCGCACGTCTTGCCTTGGGGCCGTGTTGGCCTGGAGGGGTTTGCCTTTTCTCAAGAATACCGTGGTATTTATGAGAGCGAAACATAGCTTCCCCGAAGCGACGCATCATCCGAGCTTTTGGTGCTCTGTATGTTGCCATTCAATGCTCCCTTTATTGTTTTTAGTTTATTTTTGGCCTGGATGTTGGCACACCGCAGACGCAAAGACCGCTATGCTAACAGAATTTGCTCCTAAAAGCAAAGAGAAAGAAACGGGAACTCAAGCAACAAGGAATATCTTCACCTGGAGACTCGCATGGTGACAGCGTTTGTGGAAAGGTTGAGCATACCGATTTTGCTTTCAAACACCGATTAACCGAAGTTGCCCCCTGTTCAGTTTTCCATGCATGTGATACACTCATGCATCGTTTTAAAATGTGGTGGAGGAAGCACTATGAAAGCCCCAAATCAGGCACAAAAACAAAGAGCACTGGAACTGGCCATCAGTCAGATTGAAAAACAGTTCGGCAAAGGTTCCATTCAAAAAATGGGTTCCAAAAAAATTGAAAAAATCCCATTTATTCCCACGGGATCCATCGCGCTCGATACCGCATTGGGAATAGGCGGTATTCCCTACGGGCGAATCGTCGAAATTTACGGCCCTGAATCATCCGGTAAGACAACCATGACTTTGCACATCATTGCAGAAGCCCAGAAGAAAGGCGGTACGGCGGCTTTCATTGACGCGGAACACGCGCTCGACCCTGAATACGCGCAAAGACTCGGGGTCAACGTCAGTGAACTCTTAATCTCTCAACCCGATTCAGGTGAACAGGCCCTGGAAATAGCGGAAATGCTCACTCGCAGCGGCGGTGTCGATTTAATTGTCATTGACTCGGTAGCAGCACTGGTTCCCAAAGCGGAATTGCAGGGTGACATGGGTGACTCTCACGTGGGACTGCAGGCGCGGTTGATGTCCCAGGCCCTGCGCAAATTGACTGCGGTAGTTTCCCGTTCCAGCACGTGCATGATTTTTATCAATCAGATTCGAATGAAAATCGGCGTCATGTTCGGCAATCCTGAAACCACGACCGGCGGCAACGCGCTGAAATTCTACTCATCGGTTCGTCTGGACATTCGCAAAATTCAAACCCTGAAATCAGGTGACGAACCCGTGGGCAACAGAACGCGTGTCAAGGTCGTTAAAAACAAAATCGCACCGCCGTTCCAGCAGGCAGAATTCGATATTATTTACGGACAGGGGATCTCCAAAGAGGGCGAACTCATCGACCTGGGTGTCTTGCACAACATCGTGGATAAAAGCGGTGCATGGTATTCCTATCAAGGAACTAGATTAGGCCAAGGTAAGGACAATGTGCGCCTGTTCCTGAAAGAACACACCGAACTGGCCAATGAAATCGAGACTAAAGTAAGAGAAATTCTGCTTCCTCACTCCGTGTCAGAGGAAAAAGCACCCCCTGAAAAAGCATAATACTTCAGAGCTTCACTCTCTAACCGTTCCCGGTCAGACCGCACAAAATCGGCATCCCAAACGGCGCTCCTTTTGGGATGTCTGGATGACAGCTGTCTTTGCAATTAGAATTGCTATTTGGAACGAACTGCTATCGACCTGGAAGCCGCCAAAAGCTCAGGATTTACACGCATGCTGAAACACCCTTTTCAATTAATAACCGGCAGCAAACTTATATTGCTGTATGTAACATCCCTGCTCGGCCTGAGTGCTTTAACAGAGTTTGCCGTGGCACTGGACTCCTTTCCCATAGTTCAAAGAACTTCAAATTCAAAAGTTCAGTTGACGGAGGTTCAATCAACGGGTTTACTTACAATGGATGTGGATTTGTATTGGACCTATCAAGGTGCAGGAGGCAGCCATTCACCGGATTCGCTTGCCCTGGTTTTTGAAGCACCCGCTGAACTGGACCCCGAATTCCAACCAGTCATCACCCATAGCTATCTGGACGACTCGAAAGTTGAATTCAGTGCATGGCTGCCCGACAGAACTTTCAGAATTCCACTACCCAAAAAACTCTATTCCGGCACGAAACTGCACTTAACATTTTCCTTTAAATATAAATTGAAAGAGCTGTTGCCTAACACCATTCTCACTCATTTCTTCCCCAAAATACCGATACGGTACCGGGAACAATGGCTGATTCCCTCTGAACACTCCGTAATCTACCCTTACGGAACCTGCCACATAACAACGGCGAGTGCCGTGGATCCCATTCTGATTCCCAATATGTACCGCAGGGGAGCAAGGGAAAATATGCCCCCGGCTGTCAACGGCTGCAGCATTGCTTTTTCTCAGGATATCCTGGAATCCTTTGTCTGGAACGGCATCAAAATTGATCACTCCAAAAAATGGTTGAGCAAAGACCTTGCTGAAGGCCTAAAAAGGGTCTCCCAAAAAATCGGTTTCCAGACACTGACTCACATCACCCTCATCAAAGGAGCCAAACACGCGGGCTGGGGATTGTGCTCATTTGAACGACTGTCGGACATGGAGGCATGTGTTTTTGAAATGATTCTCAAAATGTTCTACCCCCTTGTTTCATCTCCCGAACTCAACCCCTATGAAGATATGGCCCGGATGATGGTGAACCCGAGAAGCAAGCATCTCTTTTCATTTAACTTGACACCCACTCTTTTTAATCATCATTCCAATTGTTCGCGTTTTTATTCTTATTTTTCCAACCTCTCCAAACAGAAGCAAATCCGGCTCTTTGACGACTGGATTGCGCGCAATCTCTGTAAAGTAAAGACATTGGATGACATTCTCGGGTTGGAGAACAGCTCTAGTGCAGGCAACATACACATCGAGTTCAAAGAGTTGAGCGAGGAAGGATACGTCTATGCGTTCAACCCCGCTGCAAGGCTTTGCCGCAGCCTCATCCTTGAAACGGCTACAGGTCGTTTTTTTCAAAGAAAAAATCCCCGTCAAGCGATCGCTGTTTACCCAGATCCAGTCGTCAAGTGGCATCAGGGGTTCACCTTTCCTCTTCAGGGAACTGTTGCGCACCCCAAAAACACGGTTAAACAGGCGTTGGAAAAGAACAGGAAACGAGAAAGATTATGGCAAAATGTACAATGGCTCTGGTTCCAGTAGCCCTTCTGTTTACCCTTGTTCACAGTTTTCTTTTCCTGTGGGGTTCCCATCACTTGCTGTTTGTCTTTCAACTGGCCGCGTTATTTGTTTTCAAGACAGCAGGAGCCATGATCTGCAGACCCTATCCCGCTGTCAATGTGGTAAAGCGTCTTTTCACTTTTTTTGGCTGGTACGCCATTTTAACGGGAGCTGCCTTAGCCGCAAACCACTTCATTCCAGCCATGACCCTTCTGTGGGTTCCGCTTCTGCAGATCTTGGTATACACGGGCATTGTCTGTACCTTGTGGAATGATTCGCTAAAGGATCTGTTTCGTCTCCTGCCAAAGTCGCTGTATTTACTCACAGCTGTGGGAAGTATTTGCAGTCTCTACCTCTCCAGCTATCTCTCGCACCGGGCGACAGTTGCTCTGATATCTGAAACCCAATTCAGATTGATTCTATTCTGTATTCAACTCATCCCCTTCATCTATCACTTCACACTGTTGCTCTATCTCCGTAAAATAAGCGATGCTATTTTGTTACCGAAAAAAAGGAAAAGAACATGACAAATAAAAAAAAGGTTAAAAGAAAAGAACGCATAATGATCAACAAAGTCGTAACCAGAGGCGGCGACAAAGGCATGACCTCGCTCGCAACAGGCCAGCGGGTCAGCAAAACGCACCCCCGAATTGAAGCTTACGGAACCGTTGATGAGCTCAACGCCTTTTTGGGAAAAGCCATTGAAACTTCAAAGACCGCCCTGGGCGATGAAGACTTCATTCAAATGCTGATTCGTATCCAGCACGATCTATTCAACCTGGGCGCCGAACTGGCATCCATGCCGAAAGATCCCTCCAGCCGTAAGCCCTCCATCGACACTCAACACGTTGCTTTTCTCGAAGAGAGTGTAGACAAGTACAACGCGGAGCTACCGGAGCTGACTTCTTTCATCCTGCCAGGAGGCAGTCCGCTGGCTGCAGAACTCCATATTTGCAGAACCATCTGCCGACGGGCTGAACGACTGGCACAGAGTATCCGACCCACTGAACAACCAGCCGGACAACAGTCAGAGTACGTTCCCGAAAAAGCGCTCATTTATTTAAACCGTTTGAGCGATGCGTTCTTTGTGTTCAGCCGCTGGGTCTTGGTAAAAGCCAACTTGAAGGAACACCTGTGGCATCCATTTCAGTGAAAAACGTCGCTTTCATTTTCCAGTCCCCAGCCCGGCAATTCAAACTCTCTGCCAGCTCTCGCTGCAGCTTCAACTGCCGCATTCGGATATCACGATATTCATTGTTCTGTTATTGAGATAGATTGTTCAGCACTTGACAAAATGGAACTCGGTAATTCAGAATGAGCCATACATCTTTTTTTCGAGGTGAACTATGACACAAGGTTCAAACTTCCCCCCACCCCCACCGCAGCCGCAAACGGATACGCCTTCCCAACCGGGGTATTCGCAGCTTCCTCTGGAGGCAGTGAAGAAAAAAGTAGGCCCTCCCGCTGTCGCCCTTATCATTACAGCAGCAGTTGGACTCTGCATGCAGGTTATCGGTCTACTGACAAGACTGGTATCTTCCCAAGATCCGGAAGTCGTGATGGAACAGATGAATGAAGCCTTTAGCCAAATGGGCTGGGACATCAATCCTGAAATGTATGAGCCCTTGTTTAACCAGCAAGGTGTCTACGGCATTATTTCTTCCGTTTTTGGTCTCATCATGGTTGGAATCGTCTTCTATGGTGGCTTGAAAATGAAGAAGCTCGAAAATTGGGGTTTATCCCTGGCGGCCTCTATCCTGGCTATCGTCCCTTGCCTCAGCCCTTGTTGCTGTATAGGCATGCCTATTGGTATTTGGGCGTTAATTGTACTGCTCGACGACCACGTTAAGGATGGTTTCAGACAGAACACGCAATTTAAATGACGTCAGGCCGCAAACAGATATCCACAGGAACCCCAGCCAGACAACCCTCTGGCCGGGGACAAGCCCCCTGTAGTTCCAGCAATCTGCACATCTCTGATTCACTTCTGTCTGCTGCGTTAAAAGAGGACAAATGATTCAGAAAATCCTGCAGTGGAAAGGTCTGCCCAGTCTGTTGATCTTGTTGTTTTGCGTGAGCCTTTTCACACTGGCGCTCTTACTCGAGCCAGATCAGGCTCATGCAGACAGCGGTCAAATTGAACAGGCTCGTCTCAAATTAGGCAGTTTCACCTTACCGGAATCTTGTGCCATGAAACGTTCAACAGGTCTGCCCTGTCCGGGTTGCGGTCTGTCGCGTTCCTGGGTTCAGCTTTTCAATTTAAACTTCAAAAACAGCTTAAAGTCCCATCGATTGGGGTGGTTTGTTCTGCTTTACGCCTTCCTGCAATGCCTGCGCCATTTCCTGTGGCTCACTCTTGTCTCGGCCCGGCCACGAATTAACAAAGCAGGAAAAAAGCTGGATTACGGGTTAATTCTTGTGGGGCTTGGATTAATGGTGAACTGGTTCATTCAATTGAGAACTATGATCTGAGCGCATCCACTTCGGGTTTCAGTTCTCGTGTCATGAGGCTCATGACGGCTTTCTTGGGGCGCAGTCCTTCGTAGAGAATCCGGTAAACAGCATGGGAAATGGGCATTTCAACCTCGCAGTTCTCCGCGAGCTCACAAACTGTTTTGGCGTTGTGAAACCCCTCCACAACCATTCTGCTTGAAGCCAGAATATCCTGTGCCGATTGTCCCTTCCCAATCTTTTGACCGAATGTGTAGTTTCGACTTAAACTGCCTGTGGCAGTCAGCACCAGATCACCGAACCCACCCAGCCCCATAATGGTATCGGGATGAGCACCCAGCTTGGCTCCCAGCCTTCTTATTTCCGCCAGGCCTCTTGTCAATAAAGCGGCTCTTGTGTTGAGACCCAGTCCCATGCCATCGGTTATGCCGGAAGCAATGGCAATCACATTCTTGACCGCGCCGCCCAGCTCCAGTCCCACAATATCCGTACTGGTATAAACCCTAAAAAATGGGGTCGCGAACAGGTTTTGAATGTCCACCGCAACCTCGTGGGACTTGGCAGCAACCGTGACCACAGTAGGCACGTCCTTTGCCACTTCCCTGGCAAAACTTGGTCCTGACAGAACAGCCTTGTGTTCTGAGGGAACCTGTGGAACCACATCACAGAGAATACCGTGCATGGTGTTTCCAGTATGGGTTTCAATACCTTTGGAGGCCGTAACCAGTACGGAATCAGGGGAGATGATCTCTGCCACCCTGTCAATGGTGGCTCTGAACACATGGGATGGTATCACCAGTATGATGAGATCTTTATCGCTGACTGTTTTTTTTAAATTGCTGTCACAAAGGAGATTGTGAGATAAATCGATACCGGGCAAAAAGACTTTGTTTTCTCTTTGAGTGTTAATACTCTCAACGACTTCCTGTTCAAATGCCCACAGGTGAATGGTCAAACCTTTTTTTGCCAGTAGGTTGGCAATAGCTGTTCCCCAGCTTCCGGCCCCTATAACCGCTATTTTTTTAAAAGGATGCTGCCTGTTCATAGAATCTCCATTTGCCCCGAAAAATATCGTTACCGCATGGTAAGCTGCTGGTTTCGTTTATTTGAATCAATCCCTTCATTTCCTTTTCACCCTATCTATTTTACCTAAGTTTGGTAAAAAACCAAATTCCATTGATCAATTGACGGTTCCAGTTAAGAAAGCTACAATAGGCTGACCGGCAGAGTCACAAAATAATTCGCGTTATCGGGCCCCTCAATCTGGGCAAAACGCGTTTTTTTTATTTAACCGCGTTGCGACATCGAGAAAAACAAGCACCTGGTCAAAACGTCGCAATCCAGTGGAGAGGAAAATGGAATCACAAACCCGAAATGAAGCCAATAGTTCGAAGTTTATATTTGTCACAGGAGGCGTACTCAGCAGCCTCGGAAAAGGCCTGGCTGCAGCATCCATCGGAGCTCTCCTCGAAGCTCGAGGCTACAGTGTAACCATACAAAAACTGGACCCCTATATCAACGTCGATCCGGGAACCATGAGCCCGTTCCAGCATGGTGAGGTTTTTGTCACTGACGATGGTGCTGAAACCGATCTCGACCTCGGACATTACGAGCGATTCACTCAAATGCAGGGCACCCAGATGCACAACATAACCACTGGCCGTGTGTATCAGAAAGTTATTAACAAAGAACGAAGAGGCGATTATTTAGGAAACACGGTTCAGGTTATCCCTCACATCACTGATGAGATCAAAGCCGGTGTCAAAAAAATAGCCAGTGAGGGCACAGATATCGTTATCGTCGAAATTGGCGGCACGGTCGGTGACATAGAGAGTTTACCCTTTATGGAGTCCATCCGCCAGCTGCGACTGGAAGTACCTCAAGGTGATGCGATCAACATTCACCTGACCTACGTGCCCTACCTCAAAGCTGCTGGTGAGCTGAAAAGCAAGCCCACTCAGCATTCGGTCAAAGAACTGCGTTCCATCGGTATTCAGCCGGATTTAATTCTATGCCGCAGTGAAATCGATTTACCCGAAGATGTTCGGGCAAAAATCGCCTTGTTCTGTAATGTACCTGCAAAAGGGGTTGTTGCCGCGATCGATGTGGATAACATCTACAAAGTACCCCTGACTTTTGCCGAACATGAGCTGGACAAGACCATCTTAAACCTGCTGAATCTGCCACTTAACCAGTCGAAGCTGGACTCCTGGGAAAACCTGGCGAAAATAATCGACAGTCCGCGTCCACCCGTCCATATTGGAATTGTCGGTAAATACGTCGATTATCCGGATTCCTATAAATCCCTTGTTGAAGCCCTTTACCACGCGGGTTTTCACCACCGTGCAGATGTAAAAGTACATTGGCTCAGCTCAGCAAAGTACGAAGACCCGGAAAATAGAGAGGAACTGAAAAAAATGGACGGGATCCTCATTCCCGGCGGCTTCGGACTCAGGGGAGTGGAAGGCATGATTGGAGCGGTGACCTTTGCTCGCGAGCACAAAATCCCCTATTTCGGAATTTGCCTGGGTATGCAGATTGCCTGTATTGAATTCGCCAGAAATGCAGCGGGTCTGACCAATGCCCACTCATCTGAATTTGAAGATGACCCTGTCCATAAAGTCATCTACAAATTGCGAGAACTCGTCGACATCGATGAATTGGGCGGGACCATGAGGCTGGGCGCCTATGACTGTGTACTGGACAAGAGTTCAAAAGCCTATCAAGCCTATCAACAGGAAAACATATCTGAACGACACCGACATCGCTTTGAATTTAACAAGGCGTACAAACCCATTCTTGAAAAACACGGGTTGAGTTTTACAGGTATTTCACCTGACAGTGTGTTCGTTGAAATTGTGGAAATCAATGAACATCCCTGGTTTGTCGCATGCCAGTTCCACCCTGAATTCAAATCAAAACCTCTCGTTCCCCATCCCCTCTTTAAGGACTTCATCAACGCGGCATTAACCTGTCGTCAATCCAAGAAAAACACATAATTAGAAATACAGTAAAAGAAACAGACAACCGGAAGTTCAACCGCTATAACCAAGTGACTTGTTAAAAGCAATTCTGGAAACTTCACCCAACGATCAACATCAACTGAGGAGCCTGTTATGACTTACGCCATACCATTTGGTAAGAAAACACTGCGACGAGGCGGTCCTCTTCTTCTCATTGCGGGTCCTTGTGTCATTGAGTCAAAAGAGCATTGCACAGGAATGGCCAAGGCGATTAAAAAAATCCTGGCCCCTTATCAAAAAGAGTTCATCTGGGTTTTTAAATCCTCCTTTGATAAAGCCAACCGCTCTTCCATTGGAAGTCAACGCGGCCCCGGTCTGGAAGAAGGCCTGCGAATCTTGAAAAAGATCCGAAATAAAATGAAAGTACCGGTTATTACCGATATCCACTTGCCATCACAGGCGGCGCAAGCTGCAAAATACGTAGACGCACTCCAAATCCCGGCATTTTTATGCAGGCAAACCGATTTAGTCGTTGCGGCGGCCCAGACCGGTCTGCCCGTCAACATTAAGAAAGGACAGTTTCTGGCACCCTGGGATATGAAACACCCCATTGTCAAGGTTCGCCAGAGCAACAATCTGCATGCCATGGTAACGGAAAGAGGAACCAGTTTCGGATACAACAACCTGGTTGTGGATTTCACGGGTTTTCAGGTGATGCGAGATCTTGGAGTGCCGCTTATCTTTGATGCCACTCACAGTGTTCAGTTGCCCGGAGGTTTGGGCAACAGAACCGGTGGCAGACGCGAAATGGCGCCTGTCCTGGCTCGTGCGGCAGTCGCTGCCGGTGTCGACGGCCTTTTCATGGAAGTTCACAGCGATCCCGACAAGGCTTGGAGTGACGGACCCAATCAACTGAACCTGCCGATGTTTGAAGAGGCCATTCAGCAGATTGTCGCAATAAGGAAGGCACTCCATGGTTCTTGATCGTGCCCGTCGCGTCCTAATCACCGAAGCAGACGCCATCCGCCAAGTGGCGTCCAGCCTGGATGAACACTTCATAGATGTCGTCAACTGTATTGTGTCCACTCAGGGCCGCATTGTGCTGACCGGCATGGGGAAAAGCGGCATTATCTGCAGAAAGATCGCGGCCACCCTGGCCAGTACAGGCACACCGGCATTCTTTCTCCATCCAGCCGAAGCCATTCACGGCGACCTTGGCATGGTCATTCCCAACGATACCGTTATCGCCATCTCCAACTCTGGTGAAACAGAAGAACTGGTGCGCATGATGGAGTACATCAAACGACAGGGAGCAACTCTGATCAGTATAACCGGAAATCCCAAAAGCACGCTCTCTACCTATGCCGACCTCCCGCTTCACTATGAAATCAACGAAGAGGGTTGTCCATTGGGCCTGGCCCCTATGGCGTCAACCACCACCAGTCTGGCCATGGGCGATGCACTGGCAGCCGCTGTCATGGAAAAAAGGGGGTTTTCCCCTCAGGACTTTGCCCGCTTTCACCCGGGCGGCAAGCTCGGCTCCAAACTGCTGCTGGTCAAAGATGTCATGCACCAGGGCCAAAAGAAACCGCAAGTGGAAGCAAAGACACCGCTTTCTGAAGCGCTCATTGAAATGAGCCAGAAAAGGCTGGGCATGACGGCCGTTAAGTTGCCAAATGGGAAATGGGGTTTCCTGTCGGATGGTGACATTCGGCGTATGCTGCAAAAACACGGGCCCGATGCTCTGCAGTTGACCGCGGAAAAGGCCTGCTCCAAAAACTCCAAACGCATCCAGCCCGATTGTCTGGCCGCGGAAGCATTGAAAATTATGGAATCACACCAAATTACCTCGCTGCTGGTTATGAACCTGCAAGGCGAGTACGTAGGCGTCGTTCACTTGCACGACCTGTGGAATACCCATTTGGTTTAAGAAGCACGCACCCTTTTCTGTGAATGGAACATGAAGACGAAAAAACACTTTGGGCAGCACTTCCTGCACGATCAAAAGGTCATTGAAAAAATTCTGGCGCTTCTTGACGTGCAGCAAAGCGATCGAATTGTTGAAATCGGTCCGGGTCCAGCCACTCTTACCAAACCTCTTCACCAAATGAACACCCATTTAACCGTCATTGAAATTGACGGCGATATGGTTGACTTCCTTGAATCCAGCTGCTTTAACCCGCCTATTGATATCATTCACGGCGACTTTCTTAAACTGGATCTATCCCCTATTCTCCATTGTCAAACGAAAGTTATCTCCAATTTACCCTACAATACCAGTGTTCCTATCACAGCCCGCATGTTACATTTTTCGGCATTCATCCCCACCATGGTGTTAATGTACCAAAAGGAAGTAGCCCAGCGCATACAAGCCAGTGTGCATACCAGGGATTACGGACCCATTAGCGTTCTGACCCGTTTCTTCTACAGGGTAAGCGCCCATTATGACGTGGGACCAGGCGCGTTTCAGCCACCACCCAAGGTTTGGAGCCGTGTTTTGAAACTGGAGAGACTGGAAAGGCCTCTCATTGAACCGGCTCTCATCCCGCACGCACAGCGGCTTTTAAACGCGCTTTTCGGGAAACGACGCAAAATGGTGCGCGGCATCCTAAAGAAATACGGGCAGCAAAATTGGCAAACTATTTACAATGAAATTGGCAATCCGACAGCTAGACCGGAAAACCTCTCGCCCGATTTTTACGCCCGCTGGATAACACAAACTGAGGTCACAAAACATGTCTGAAACCAAAATCATACCCCTTGGCGGCCTGGGTCAATTTGGCGCCAACGCGACCATCATTCAAACCAGGAATACGTGTATTCTAATTGATTTCGGGTTGATGTTCCCCCCTGATCGACGTCAGCCTGGTGTTGATTTCTACATCAACGATCCCGAAGAAATACTGGCAAACTGGCCGGATCTTGAAGCGGTCTTTATTACCCACGGCCATGAGGATCACATTGGCGGCCTTTACTATTTACTGAAAAAAAAGAATTTGCCAGTTTATGCCACACCCTATACCGGTGCTCTTATCGAGTCCGCCGATCCCATGATTGCCAGGCTGGATCTTCATGAAGTGTGCTATCGAGAGCCCATTCCAATAAAAGATCTCGTTCTCGAGTACATTCCGGTTACCCACTCCATCGCCAAAGCCTCCTGTTTACTAATCGACACGCCAGGCGGAACGATCATGCACTCGGGCGATTTCAAGCTCGATCCAGCTCCCGGTGACGGGACACGTTTCGATATCCAATACATCCTTGAAAAAACAAACCGGACTGCTGTTCAAAACAGTGATTTCACCGCGGGCATCGATCTGCTCATGATGGACTCGACCAATGCCGAACAGAAGGGGTTTTCGGGATCGGAGGCAGGCCTGCTGCAGACTTATCAGGAAATCGTGAACGAGAGCAAGGGACGCATCTTCATATCCTGCTTTTCCTCCAGCCTGCCGAGATTGATCAACGTCAGCAAAATTGCAGAAGCCTCCGGCAGGAAAGTGGTTCTAGCTGGCCGCAGCTTTCATCGGCACTTCAAGGCGGCCATGAAAACCGGTTACATCAAACCAAACGCTGTTTTCATTGACCAGGAGCAGGCCTCCGCTTTACCTCCCAGGGAACTGTTGTATTTTATAACGGGTTCTCAGGGCGAACCCAATGCGGCTCTCTCCAAAATAGCCGCTCACACGCACAGAGACGTCCAACTTCGCAGCAGTGATACGATTATCTTTGCATCGAGACCCATACCTGGCAATGAAAGAGCCATTGCTCTGCTGCGCAGCTCTCTGGAACAAGCGGGAGCCCGGGTCATCAATTCGTCTCATAGAAATGTACACGTTTCCGGACACGCTTATCGGGAGGAACTGGCTTACCTCCTGAATGTTACCAAACCCGGAAACATCCTGCCTATTCACGGCGAATTTACCATGCTTCAACAGCATGAAAAATGGCTCAAACATCTGGTTCATAAAAATCAACGAATCCTGCTTCGGTCAAATGGAGATGAGCTGGTCCTTCAAAATGGCATTTGTCATGCCGGGAAAAAATGGGAGACTTCACTGCTTCCAATTGATGGGAACCAATTGGTACCTCTCCAGAGCAGCGTGTTAAAAGAGAGAAAAGACCTGATGTACTCCGGTCTGATCCTCATTTCGTTCAAACACGGATACGGCAAACCCGAATGGGATGTTCTGACCATGGGACTCGCGGAAGAAAAACCGGGTACGCTGAAAAAAATCATCCTGGACTTCCTGAACAAAGACGGCCTTCACATCAACAAAAAGAGAATTAAAACGGCTGTCAAGAAACTTCTCAGGCGCTATTTCAACGGTATGCCTGTTATTCGCGTCGTTTACGAGGGAACCATTTTGTGATGTACGATCAAACCCAAATGCGAACCGCTCTCAAACAACGAAATCACGGCGTTTTGAGTGTGACACTTGAAGAGGTTTTGAGCCTTTTTTTGCAATCTGAATAGAAACAAACCCATGCAACAACAAGAAAACACACCCAATCTCATCGTCATCCTCGGGCCAACGGCTTCCGGCAAAACCGCGCTTGGGGTTCAACTTGCCCGTGACCTCAAGGGTGAAATTATCTCGGCGGATTCCCGTCAGGTCTACAGGGGAATGGATCTGGGGACCGGCAAGGATCTGGCCGAATACGAAGAAATACAACACCACCTGATCGATATCCGCGATCCCGGATACGAATACAACCTCTACGAATTTCAACTGAACTTCCACGAAGCCTTCCGTAAAGTCTCGGCCAAAAACAAAATACCCATTTTAGTTGGAGGCTCCGGACTTTATCTGGATGCGATCGTCTTTAACTACCAAATTCAAACCGTTCCCATCGATGAAACCCTGCGAAAAGAGCTGGCGGCACTCAGTCTCGAGCAATTGCAGGAGCGGCTCCGGTCAGGCCAGGGTCAACTGCACAACACAACGGATCTGCAAAGCAGAACCCGTTTAGTGAGAGCCATCGAAATTGCAGAATTCAGCGGAACAACTCCTGTGAAAAAAAAACATCTCCAGAAAGTGAACCCGCTCATATTTGGCTTGCAATGGGAGCCGGAACAGTTGAGAAAGAGAATTGCCAAAAGATTAACGCAACGAATGGATCAAGGCATGATCGCAGAAGCACGCCGACTTCACGAACGGGGTCTGAGTTACGAAAAAATGGAATACTACGGGTTGGAATACAAGTTCCTGGCCCGTTATTTAAAAGGTGAACTCAACAGAAACGATATGACACAGAAATTGCGCAGCGCTATTTGTCAATTCGCCAAACGTCAAAGATCCTGGTTTCGCAGAATGGAACGAAAAGGAGCCAAGATTCACTGGTTAACCCAAAGCGCGACTTTTCATTCAGAGGCACTGAAAACGCTCCGCGAATTCAAAATATTGGATTCAACCATTTGAATTCCTCTGTTTTCTTGCGTCCCGTCAGTCAGGTCGTGAAACTGAGAATCAGAGTAACGGGAAAAAGCCATACCACCAAAAACAGCAACAGTCACAGGGCATTCTAGCCGGTATTGACCTTCAAAAGCACTCCATACCCGTATAATGGTATTATAATTGCTCATGGGAAAGCACCCTGAGACGCTGAAAAGCGTCAAAATGAACCCCAAATTGATTCATATTTGAAGGCCCGTAAAGCGGGCCTTTTTTTTAATCGCACTGATTAAAATGCGAATTATGGCATTAATTCTTCGTAAAGATAGGCGTATTCAACAGCGGCGTTATAGGCACGCTGTTCGTTATTGGCGGCACCAGAGTGCCCACCTTCCGTATTTTCGTAATAGAGGACAGGGTGTCCCATTTCCTTCATTCGCGCAACCATCTTGCGCGCGTGTGCGGGGTGAACACGGTCATCTCGAGTGGATGTGGTGAAGAAAACTCTGGGATAGGTAACGTCTTTCTTCAGATTGTGATAGGGGCTGTACGTTTTGATGTATTCCCACATTTCAGGGTCATCGGGATCACCGTATTCCGCTGCCCATGACGCTCCGGCCAGAAGTTTGGTGTAACGCTTCATATCGAGCAGCGGCACCTGGCAGACAACCGCCTTGAAAAGATCCGGCCGCAGTGTAAAGCAAGCTCCAACCAAAAGACCTCCGTTACTGCCACCCTGGATACCGAGTTTGGACTTGGAAGTAATTTTCCGGCTGATCAGATCTTCCGCAACGGCAATAAAGTCCTCATAAGCTTTCATGCGGTTCTTTTTCAAGGCCGCCTGATGCCATCGAGGTCCAAACTCTCCGCCACCTCGGATATTGGCGATGACATACACGCCGCCCTTCTCCAGCCAGGCTTTGCCTGTAACGGCTGAGTAGCGGGGAGCGAGTGAAATCTCAAAGCCACCGTAACCGTAGAGCAAAGTGGGATTGCTGCCATCTAGTTTCCAGTCTTTTCTGTGCAGAACAAAGTAGGGTATTTTGGTGCCATCCTTGGATACCGCTTCAAATTGATCCGACTTAAAGGGTTTGGCATCGAAGAAGGGTGGCAGGCTTTTCAACTTCTCGGTCTTACCGGTAGCTCCATCTACCAAAAAGAGGGTGCTGGGCGTAAGGAAACTCTCATAGTTCATAAAAAACTGATCACTGTCTTCCCGGGTATCAAAGACACTAATACTGCCGTTGGGTTCTGTTTGGATGGACACCTCTTTCCACTGGTTGTTACCCGCTGGTTTCAGAACCTTCAAAACACCGGTTACATTATCCAGCAGGCTCAGCAAAATGAGATTCCTGGTGGTTGAAACAGAGGATAGGGAAACGCGTTCTTCAGGCTGATAAATCACGCGATAATCCTTCTTTCCTTTCAGCACCGCATCCAATTCCTGAATAATTAAACTGCCCTGTTTGAAAGTCTTGTCCTCTACCTTCCAATCCGATTTGAGCTTCACCAGCACCTGATCGTGAATATATGCCTCGAATTCCGCATCAGCCGGTACATCCAATTTCACGTTTTTGCCATCTACAATGAGATAGGTCGATCTGGTAAAAAAAGTTGTGGCATCCACAATGAAATCCAAAGACTTGTTTTTCCTGTTGATACGGCCCGCATAAGCGTAAACATGCTTGGGATCCGCCTCAAAAATGGTTTGGGCCTCATCGAGTTTTGTGCCGCGCTGCCATATCTTAACGATCCTGGGATAGCCCGACTCGGTCAAACTGCCGCTGCCGAAATCGGTACCCACATACAGGGAATCCCGGTCTCTCCAACTGACATAATTTTTCGCTTCGGGAAGATAGAAGCCGCTCTCGACAAATTCCTTTTTCTCAACATCGAATTCTCTAACAACGGTGGCATCGGCTCCGCCTCTCGATAAACTGAGAAGACAGCGTTTGTAGTCTGGATAACTGAATTGGGCTCCTTTGAAAACCCAGTTTTCATTTTCCGCTTTGGATATTTGATCCAGATCGAACACAGTCTCCCATTTAGGCTGACTTTTCCTGTATTCTTCCAGTGTGGTACGGCGATAGATACCTCTTACATTGCCGGCATCTCTCCAGAAGTTGTAATAGTACTTTCCATATCTACTAGTGTAGGGTATACGCTCCTTGGAATTTAAAATCTCCAGAGCGGCTTCCTTGACGGTTTTAAATCCGTCTACTTTTTCAAGCTGGGTTTTGGATTCCGCATTCTGCTTTTCAACCCAGGCAAGCGCCTTTTCCCCTGTAACCTCTTCTAACCACATGTAAGGGTCCTCCTCTCCTGCTGAGAGCAAGCACGTTGCACACACAATCATTCCAAATAATAATTTAAACGTCTTCACTTTGTCATACCTCCGTTGCGCTTATTTTAACACATAAGCAATCGCGATGCTCTATGCCGCTGTTCTATTTACTTGTTATCTCAAAGGGTAAAATCATGCCACAGTCCGGACTTCAGTCACAATCCGGCGTTCGATTCTATTCGCAAAGGTCGCAAAATAGGGCAGAACCATCAAAAAAATGATAAAATTATCCCATGAATCGAATTAATTGGAAAACAACCCTGCCCAGTTTCATCATAGGCTTCTTTTTTCTGTCAATCGCTTTTAGAAATGTCTCCTTTAGTGACATGATCCAGCCTCTCAAGGGCATTCCTCTTACACACTTGGCACCATTGATCGTTCTCACGATTTTGGGAATTGTCATACGAGCCTGGAGATGGTGGACAACACTGCCGGAACCCCACACAAAAGAGGAATTCTTTTCAGCACAAAGAGCGCTTGGAATTGGTTATTGCGCCAATAACTTCATCCCACGCCTGGGTGAAATACTGCGAATCTATTTCATGAAAAAGGAAACGCGGCGCTCCATTCCGGTTCTGGCCAGCACGGTCATTCTCGATCGTTTTTTCCTCGACCTACTCGCTCTGATCATACTTATCGTTTATGCTCTTCTCCTAAACACCTCGCTTGTTACAAAACTGCATCCAGACGCTTTTTTCTATTTTTGGACTTTCATCGAGGTGTCTCTTGTGGGAATTGGAGCCCTTCTGTTGTTGGCATATCAGCCCGAGTTCCTGCTAAAAATGATCCGAATCTGCAAAGTCGATGCGTTCCCCTCCCTGTATGGAAAAATAGAGCGTCTGACGCACGAACTCAGTCTGGGAATGTCCTCGATCAAATCGCTCCGCGCTAAAGTGATCATTCTCATTCAAACTGTTGGGCTCTGGGTAACCTACATGGCGGCGTTCATACTGGGGTTGTGGATGATGGACATCCCTTTCACCATCGCAACAGGGTCACTGGCCTTTGCCATCAGCATATTGGGTGTCATCCTGCCTGCACCCGGGGCCATAGGACCTTATCACTATTTCACTTCCAATGCCCTTACCCTTGTTTTAGGCCTTGAAGAAAAAAACGCTCTGGCTTTTGCTTTTCTCATGCATGCCGTCATGTTCCTGACCAATACGGTCTACGGTTTCCTATGTTACCTTTATTCAACTAATTTCGTTAAAAAGAGTGCTGATGAACAAAGTGACCAAGTTAAAGCAGCAGGGTTACCCGAACAGGAAAAGACGCCACTTTGAAACCTTTGCACAAAAAACACATAGGCAGTTTTATTTGTGGTCTTTATGCCTCACAATCAAAACAGGACAATCTGAATGTCTAATCACATATTCCGCAACACTGCCCATAATCAAACGGTTAAAACCCGTATAACCGTGTGTTCCCAGGACCAGCAAGCTGATATCATGCTTCTTCACAGCCTCCACAATCTCCGGACCCGGCTTTCCTTCAACAAAATGGGACTTGGTGGCCGGCCCAAGCTCTTTTAACAAGTCGTTTAACATGTCGCGACCATTATTCCGAACTTCGTCAATCTGATCGTCCATCCAGGTGTCCACACCGGGCAGAAAATAGTAAGGTGACGGCATCTGAAGAGCCGTTAAGTCAAACACATGAATAACATGTAATTCAGCCTGCATCTGGTCGCGAAAAGAAACAGCCGTTTCCTTGGCTTCCTTCGAGGCTTCTGAAAAATCACTGGCAAACATTATCCTCTTAACTCTCTTCACTTGGACCTCCACGTTCCTGACTTGTACCCTCTTTTTATCACTTCCCGTTGCGGAATTTGGTTCCCCTAAACACCTGTCTGCTATTCCTTTTATTGCTGTCTATCAATATACATTAAAATGCTGTCCCATGCCTTGTTTTAGTCAAAAAAAATGTTTTGCGCACGCCATTTGTTTTGCTTCTGCCGCGCTTGGGAACAACAGTAAAAAAAGCGCTTTCAGACCGAATCCAAACACCGTTTCAGAAGGACATGAAAAAGCTTGAAAATCACACTCAAGCGTAACAAATCACCTCTCACCAACCCGCAACCATACAAACTCTTTTCCAAGCCCGTTTTTTCGTTGAACTTAAAGAGTTTTCCACAGGTTTTCCACAAGACAGGAAAACACACAGCTAAATGACGGCCAGGCAGGAGCATAACGGTTGAAAACACTCACTTTTTTACAGGAAACCCAGTCATACCAAGGGTTTTCATTGCGCACCATTTTTAGGTCAATCCACACAAAAGTCTTACTTTTAAGGGGTTTATGGATTTATCCACAGAGTTTTCCACAGAGTTTTCCACAGGTATTGCGGAAAACTCTGTGGATAACGCAAAAGTCAGCTTGAAATCAACGCGGGAGAGCAACTTCCAAGACAATAAAGCTGTCCTGAAGTGCGACTATTAGTTTGTAAAGTCCGGTCGAGATACCTCGCTATGGATGCACAAGCGCCATAACTCCGACCTGAACACAAATCCCGGGCGGAAATCTTTTTTCTGCCATCAAAATCGTCTGTTTCAGCGCCCCGTGTTTTGTGCTATCGTACGCTGTTAGCTTGAGGAATTAAGCGCAGAGGAAACCCGAATGAAAGCACTTCTAGCTCTTCCCCTGTTGGCGACCATGTTGGTATATGGACAACACGATCAGGGAGCGGTTCAAAAAAGAATTGAAATCGACAAAAAGAATGCCCTGAAACCGTTCACCATCATGCCCCATCGACCCAACTTCATGCTGCTTGGCTCCTATAACACCAAAGGTTACGAAGCGTCGATCCATGCGGAGGAATTCAGCACTCCGGATTACAGATTCAAAGACATTGAAGCACAATTTCAGCTCAGTCTCAAAGTTCCCATTGCCCTGGATTTCTTTTCCGGCAGACTCAACGTCTACGGAGCCTACACCAATCGCTCTTTCTGGCAAGTCTACAACCCGGAGATCTCCAGCCCGTTCAGAGAAACCAATCACGAACCGGAACTGTGGTTTCAAGTTCATCAGAAAAACCGCTTTCTTGGGTTCAACAACCCTTTGACCATTGTGGGTATCTCGCACCAGTCCAATGGCCGTTCGGGTATTCTTTCCAGGAGTTGGAACAGAGTGTATGCCGTCATCCTCCTTCAAAAAGGGCGTCTGGCTATCAGCTTGAAACCCTGGTTTCGCCTGTCTGAAGACAAAGAAGACGACGACAATCCCGACATCAAGCGGTACATGGGCCACGGTGAAACACGCCTGGTCTACACTCGGGGCAAACACACTTTTTCAGCTATGCTGCGCAATGTCTTTGAGAGCGATTTCAAACGGGCGGGATATGAATTTTCATGGAGTATCCCGTTTTATAAGTACGACCATTTCAGGGGTTACCTTCAGGCCTACAGCGGTTATGGAGAAAGCCTGATAGACTACAACCACAAAGTCAACCGTATCGCCCTAGGTATTTCAATCACGGATTTTTTGTAAGGCAAAATGGCCTTTGTTTGATAATTCATTGAGCGCTGATATAATGTCCCCTCTCTTGGACTTTAGCCATGGCAAGGAAAGACAATCGCTATATAGAGCCCATGCAGGTTGAACTGAATAAACGAGGTACATCATGAAATACTTACCTGATCTCTGGAAAAAGGGCAAAGATTTTTTAGGAGTTGAATATCCCATTCTGGCGGGTGCCATGACCTGGATTTCTGATCACAGACTGGTCGCGACCGTCGCTCAACACGGCGGATTTGGCTGTTTGGCGGGCGGCAACATGCCTGTCGATCTCTTTTCACAGGAAATTGACAAGATCAGGGAACTCACGGACAAACCTTTTGCTGTCAACATGATCACCATCGCACCCAACTACAAAAAACAGTTGGAAATCGCCATTGAAAAGCAAGTTCCTTTCATTGTTTTTGCGGGTAGTTTTCCCCGTGCCTCGGAGATTCGGCTCGCGAAGGAAAGCGGAGCCAAGGTCATGACATTCGCTTCCAATGAATCCATCGCCAGAAGAATGATTGCCTCTGGCGCCGATGCCCTCATGTTGGAGGGAAGTGAAGCTGGGGGACATATTGGTCACGTTTCGCTATCGGTTCTTTTGCAGCAGGTTCTTTTTGCGGTCGATGATATACCCGTCTTCGTAGCAGGCGGAATAGCGACTGGAAGGTTGATGGCTCATTTGCTGCTCATGGGAGCCAGCGGTGTCCAAATGGGAACGCGATTCGTCATGACAGAAGAGTGCCGCGTTCACCCGAAGTTCAAAGAGTCCTTCATCAAAGCCAAGGCAAGGGATGCCGTCGCAACACCTGGCATAGGCTCCGAACTCAATGTGGTCGCCGTGCGTGCCATTCGCAACAAGGGCATGAAAGCTTTTGCCGATCTGCAGATGGACTTAATTGTGAAATTTCGCAACGGTGAAATAACAAAGAAAGACGCACAGTATGAAGTTGAAAATTTTTGGGTAGGCGCGTTGAAGAACGCCGCTGTGGATGGCGATGTGGAACGCGGTTCACTCATGGCCGGTCAGAGTGTAGGCCTGGTCAACAAACTTCAATCCATGAGCGAGATGTTTGCTGAATTGATAGACGATGCGGAGCGGGAACTTGAGCGTATTGCGAAAAAGCTGGGATAAGTTCTAAAACTAACGGGTGAAAGCCCTATTTTCGAATCTGTTTCTTCACGAAATTCTCTAAAATCACTTGATTCTCGTCATCGATTTTGACGAATTCCAATCCTATTCGAGAAGCGAATTGTCCCGTCTTCAGAGTCTCGGAATATGCGACCCTGCCGGTGGAGAAAAAAGGCTGATTACCCAAACGAACTTCAATTTGGAGCAAAGATTCTTTTTCCGGTTTGAAATCGGTCTCGATGAGCATACCCGAAAGACTTACTTTAATGACTTTAAAGGGAGTCTGCTTAATCCTGTCATCGGAGTCTCCAGACATATCATCACTTTGGTAATGCAAACGTCCAAATACCCGTCGATCGAGATTGATCTGAACGAGTTTGTTGAAAAAGAATTGAATATTTTTACATGAATCTGTCAGGGTATCCTCAAACTCGATACCCGTATGATAAATGAGTTGGCTTTCGTTTTTCTCATTCTTTCTGGAACCAACCAGACGGCACCAGGCGACCCTGCCCCTGAGCTTGATCACGCCATCGGAATGCTGTAACCGCACACTGTGAACAGCCCCTACACCCAGTGGGTTATTGGTTTGGGCAGCCAGACCCGTCATTCCTATATCGAGTATCTCCGCTTCAATTGTGTGTTGGATGAAACCGTTGACTTTAGAAACCTTCCAGCGCTTATGCCTTCGCCTTTTTTTGGGATCACTGCCGTTTTCTTCGGGTTCGGACGCGTTCAGAATCTGACGATAATCCAGTTCTTTTGTGTCGGGACTGTGAACCGCCAATTCATCATTCAATGCCGTTTCCAGCAGCCAAAGATCCTCATACCCCAGCAACGGTGAGTAACTGTCCGTTCTCTTCTGCACGGCTTGCAGCATCTTGTCTATGAGATCCTCTTCTGAGGCTTCATCCAGAACTTTTTTGTACTCTTCCAACACCGATTCCGATTGCTGCCAAATCATGCTGGTGGTTGCCAAAGACAACCGCAACGGCATGGGAACCGCCAATCTGCAGGTGGTCATGGTTTCTTCACTGCTCTCTATGATATTGGCGGCCACAGCAGGATAGTGCTGTAGCATTTTATTGGATGCCGACTGTATTTTATTCATACTGGTATCATAGGTCAGCTCAAAATAATCGAGCATTTTTCCCTCAATTTCAGCAGCAGAGTCGTCAGGCAGCGATGAAGACAATTGATCGACGCATCTCAGCTGACATCTCTGGAGAACGACTTGCGTTCCCAGGACTCCGGGCACGACGTATTTCAGGCAAGTGGAGCCATTGATCACAAACAAAGTTGGCTTGTGTATTTCGTAGCCCTTTTGAACCAGTACCTCAAAATGAGCATGAGCCGTTTTAAAATCGTTAAAGGGCCCTTCTGAGAGATGAAGAACGTGAAGGATTCCTTGAGAGTCAAGACCTAGAGTAACCAAAAAGTGCCTTTTACCAACACTTAACCAATCAATAAAACCAGCAACAATCTCTTTTTTATCAGTCATTTTCTATTCGCTCACCTTATCCGATTAAAGCTAGGCGTTTGCATATCTAACTTCAAGCCATTTATCTTGTATTTCATAAAAAAACTCATCAAAACTGGAGCACTCCGTAAAATCATTGACTTACTGTAGGTTGTTTTTTGGAATTTATCCAGTAAATTTCCATTATTCCAGCATTTTGCGTGCATGCAGCAACAGTCCTTCTGCTGAAGAATTTCCTCCCAGCAGACGAGCGATTTCAATCACACGTTTCTCTGCGTCCAGGATAGAGAAACTGCTTTCCGTACGGTTCTTTTTGACGCTTTTTTGTACAAGCCAATGGGAAGTTGCATACCGAGCGACCTGAGCCAGGTGGGTAACGCAAAGAACTTGATTGTCAACGCCCAGTGAGGCCAATTTCTCGCCAACGACACCTGCGGTTTCCCCACCCAGACCCGCATCAACTTCATCGAACACCAGTGTTTTTCCCCGCTCCCGCGACAAGCTCACAATTAAAGCCAGCATGACTCTTGAAAGTTCACCTCCCGATGCCACGCGCTTCAGTGCTTTTGGTTCTTCACCGAGGTTGGGCGAGAACAGGAATGACAGCGCGGTGCGAGGAAATTGGAATGACCGATCTGCGGGTAAAGACTCTGGCCACTCGCCGAACTGCCATCGATTGCAAAAGGCTGACTGGGGAAACGAAAGGAGTTCAAGCGTGCGCGACAGTTCGGTTTCAAAGGACTTATTCCTCTGCTTGCGCCTGTCATTCAACTGAATCTGCTCGGCTCTCAACAGCACATAGTCCTCACAAAGCTTGTTCCACTCCCTGTTCAAACCACCCGTTTGATTTTGCAGTTTTTTGCGATGGGCATTCAGGCGCGTTCTCTCATCGAGAACGGCTTCCAAGTTGGCTCCGTACTTTAAATAAAGCTGATTCAAGCGATTGCTTCTTTCTCTCAATTGAGTCAAGGCCTCTTCATCGCTTTCATCAAACAGACCGTTTTGAATTTCCTGACGAAGTTCTTCAAAGGTCAGATTAAAACCTGCAAGCTGTTCACCATAAGCCTTGTAAACGGGTTCAAATTCCCAAAGTTTTTCAAGAATATCCAACAGTCTTCGGGTCGCAGGGCTCAGCGTGTCATTGACCAATTCAATTAATTCTTCTTTGAGCATGCGGATGAGTTCAGCATTCTCAGCTATTTTGAGTTTGGTATCAATTTCCTCATCGTCTTTCGAAGGTGCAACAGCATCAATCTCGGCTATTTGGAGCTGAACAAAGTCCAATTCCTTTAACAGTCGCCCCTCATTGTCAACTGCATCCCAATAGGATCTGAACTGTTGCATGAAAGATGAACATTTTCTGTCTAACGCTTCCCTGTCACTTTGCAGATTGACATGACGGTCAAATAACTGCAAATGAAGGGCTTCTTTCATTAAATTCTGCTGTCCATGCTGACCGTGTATTTCAAATACCAAGCCGGCATATGTGCTCAGCAGCTGATTGGGGACCATCACGCCATTGATAAAAGCCCGAGAGCGTCCTTTTTGGGTCACTTCTCTTCTGAGAATGAGTTCTCTGTCTTCCAGTAGCTCGTAGTTACTGAGATCGCAACTTTCTGGAACCGAAAAAACCGCTTCCACAAAAGCTCGTTCAGCACCTGTTCGTATGGCATCGGAACTCACTCGCTTACCTGACAGTAAACCCAGTGCTCCTACAATCAGAGACTTACCCGCACCTGTTTCACCTGTCAAGCAGGTAAATCCACCTTGAAATTCGAGCTCCACAGATTTTATCACTGCAAAGTTGCTGACTTTAAGATAGTGTAACAATCACCCCTCCGAGTTGACAGTCTAACAAACTGTATTTCCTCTGTTCAACTCAAAACATGATTCCACATGGCTTGATAAACCTTCCCGGGGGCCATTGAAAGTGATCGGCGGCAGAAATGTCGCGGCTGGAGTGGTTATCCGATGAACAATTATTCAACGACCGGTCCACGCCTTTGACATGCAAACGCCCAATAGTATGTCATCTGTCTTTTTTAATGAAATAGCTTCCTGTGTTCACGCTTCTCCAATTTGCACTGGATGAGCAGCTACCACTTAAGTTAAACTTGAACCTGACTGAGAGAGAGATCTGGAAATGACTGACGATATTAAGTGGTTTGTTAAGAAAAAAGAAAAGCTCTACGGCCCCTTTGGCCTTGAAAAAATGAAGGGATTCCTTGAGGAAGGCAGGGTCACAGGTAGAACCAGGGTCTCCCGGTCCAAAGAAGGACCACTCATCTGCATCTCTGAAGATGACTTACTGAAACCCTTTGTTGTAATATCTACCCAAAAAAAATCAGCCACGCCAGCTCAGGCCAGGCCACAAACCGGTTCCAAACCACCTGCGGTTCGGAAAAAACAACCCTCCGTTTTAACAGGAAGGAAGGTTGCTCCCTCTTCCAACACCAAAAAGAAGAAGCCCAACTTAAAAACCATTCTTGTTTTCACCGTTTTGATTGCTGCCCTGTTCGCAATCCCCTATTTCATTATCAACACGAAAAGCAAAATCGTAAAAACAGCTGTTAAAAAAGTCCAGGACTCATCGCCCATCAGGGAAATGCTCAATAAACCCGAATTACCAACGGTTTGGCCCATGTGGAAGGAAGCACTCGAATTTGGACTCAATTTTTCTGAGGCAGAAATCAGAGAAACGCACAAAGAAGATATCGAATTCAACCTCGACATCCAATCACTCGGCCTTCCGGACTCTCTTGTCAGGCAAACCGCTTCGGTTCTTACCTACATACAGACTGGCGGCTTTTACCACACCTATCTCATTGACCAAAGCGGTTTTACTTCCGCTATTGCCATCAGTCATGTCCATTTTGAGCGCATCCTGCAATCCCTCTACAATCCCAAGGAGTTGGGTGACTCGTTCGAAGTGAAACAAGTTGGGAACCAGATTCAATGGGTATCACCCGTACTGGATGATTTTGAAGGCAGACTGATATGGGAACCCGCGCAGGAAGATCACCGTCTGGCCTGCCTGCTTTTAATGGAAAAGCAGGGAAAATAAACGCTGAAAAAAGACCCATGTGGTCAACAGTCGGATAAAGTGACTCAAGCAGAAAGCGAATTCGAATAAAACAAACTCATCCGGTATGTTTTTGAGGTGTTGTTCAGCGTAAACATAAAAAGGGAGCAGCCGCTTGTGTGCAGCTGCTCCCCTTTTTTTTAAAGAAATTTGCAATTAGAATTTATAGTGAACACCTAACTGAAGTGCCTGCGGATTCTGTCGAGCATAGATCTTATTGAAGTCAACAGTGTTTTCTTCAACCATTGAGATGGCTTCCTGCTGATCCGTCAAGTTGAACACATCCAGTCTGAAAGTGATCTCGTGACGATCCTTGATCTTGAGAGACTTGGTAGCAGAGAGGTCAAGCCAGTAGGTGGAAGGTGTCTTTCTGGAACCCCTGCCTTCGGAGAAGACGAAATATCCATGATAGATATCCTGGAAATCCTTCTTTGTATAGTAGTATCCATCAATCCACTGCAATGCTGTTGCCACTTTAATATCCCAAGGCAGGTTGAAATTGCCTACAAAGTTAACAGCATGATCGACTGAATCAGACAGCTTACCATACCAGCCTTCGTCACCGTGACCACGGCCGCCAAGACCGTCTGTCAATCCGTCCAGGAAGTCTCCGAGGTCTGTGCCATCACTGAAGATGTGGTCGCCAAAGACACCGACATAGTTGCCACTGCCACCGGGATTGTTGAGTGTTTCATTTTCAAAGTTTCCGGGGTTGGTGCCCTTACTATCCGTCCAGGTGTATGAGAAGGTGTAATCAAAGAAATTTTTCACTCTACCGGAGAAGATCAAATCTAAAGATTCGAAATCTCTTTTCTTGTCTTCGTAGTTAGCCAGGAAGAATGAGTATCCACCGTCAGTCATAACACCGATGTCTTCGATCAAATCTCTTGACTTCACATTGGTGTAGCGTGTCGTAAAGGCGTGCTTGGGTGAGTATTGGTAGTTGTATTCCAGCAAGTATCGCTTGTTTTCATTGGGTTCGATGTCTGGATCAAAGTCCATTGGCGTACTTTCTGAACTCTGTTCGTGAATAAGCTCCCAATTGTCGGGATTGTGGAGTTCGGCCTCTGAGGGATTCGCTCCGCCCAGCCAATTGTATTCGCGGTAGGCATTGCCGCCATTCCTGTTGAAGAATTCAGCTATACGAGTTGTCGCGGTATCTTTGAAAATACCATAGGCCGCTTTGACAATGTGTTTTTCATCGTCAAAAACATCATAGATAACCGAGACTCTTGGAGAGAAGAAATTGGAATAATCCCACGACCAGATTTGCTTTCCTGTGTCATCGTAGATCGTACTCTTGTCCGCTCTCACGCCCAGCATCACGGTCCAGTTGTTGTAGGTAATTCTATCTTGAATGAAGAAGCCATTTCCTTTAACCTTGTTGTTATTATAGGAATTACGTCTTTCTGTCAAAGAAGAGGGAACCAGAATGGGGTTGCCACTGGCATCCATGATGATTTGACCGTCTTCTGTTGTGGCATATTCGAATAAAAATCTGACGCCTTCATTAAAGGTGTCATCAAAAACATCTTCACCATAACCGGTGTTGCCCATTGTCCAGTCTGTTTTAAACTCTTCCACTTCAAAGCCAATTGAAACCTCGTGACTTCCCAATGAATCGGTATCGAAAAAGCCGACAAACTTGGCAGCCAGGTCTTCACGCTCTTCAACTTGTTCATCGTATCGAGTGCGGTTACCGTAATTCCAGGCAATGGTGCTGATTAGTCTTTGTGCGATGGATTTATCTTTATAACCACCGCTGGTGTAGTCGTTCTTCTGAACACCGTATTTCACTTCAAGGGATCCAATGTCACCAAGAATAGCGTTGTAGTTCAATCTGTAACGCGATCCTTCTGTCTTTGATGAACTCCAGAGGTCTTCATGACCAGTGGTGTTAACCATGTCGCGGTCTATATTGGTTCCAGAGAACGCGATGTTGTGGTTGGGATTGATGTTGTAGGTGAATTTGTAGAATAACTGATCATTCGTGGTTTCTCTGGTTCCATCCAGGAAGTTGTAAACCGTGTAGTCTGATCCATAGGGAGACCCATCGGCATTGACCAAATCGGAGGCGCTGATAATTCTTGGGGGCGCGCCAGCGGATTCATTGGTGGGTTCGTCTTTGTTGTAGGACAGGAAGAACCACAGTTTGTCTTTAATGATGTAACCACCCACATTGGCCCAAAGCTTGTTTCGATCAAAGCCCGTTGTGGTATTGGAAGCTTGAACAGGCTCACGGTCCGCTTCAAGAGAATCGTCTCGATATTGATAGCCGGCTTCACCGAAAAATTCGTTACCACCTGATTTGGTAACGACGTTAATGGCACCACCCATGGCCTTACCGTATTCTGGGGAGAAAGGGTCACTGATGATTTCCAGAGAATCGATTGAATCGAAGTTCTGCGGAACGACATTGTCAAACCCCATGGATCCACGGGAAGAAAGACCGTCGATAACGTACTGGTTACCTTCCTGACCGCCACCGCGAATGTTGGGAAGACCGCCTTCACCACCGGTTACGGAGTTCATACGAACACCTGTAACACCAGGGGTAAGCTTGACGACGTCTTCAATGGATCGACTCAGCGTTGGGATCTGCTCCAGCGTGTCGGCATCCAGTTCAAAACGGGAGTCCGTAGTGGACGAGTCAACCAGCGGGTTTTCCGCCGTTACGGTAATGGTCTCTTTGACAGAGGCTGGTACAAGTTTGGTTTTCAAGTTCGATTTGGCACCAATGTTGACCGCAACGCCAGTCAATGTCACCGTTTTAAAACCTGCCATGGTGAAAGTCAGGTCGTATTTTCCCCTTGGAACAAGTGGGAAACGATAGGTACCCTCATTGGAGGTAACCTCCGATCTTTCACCCTGCATTCGTTCACCCCGAATCAGCACAACAACACCGGGCAGCGGGTTGTCATTGCCATCGGTAACCACACCCGTTATTTCACCGGTTGTTGTCTGAGCCAATGTCGGTATACTAAAAAATAATAACAAACAAAAAGCATAGATCGTCTTTTTATAAAATTGTCTTTTGTGCATTTTCCTAAAATCACTCCTATTTGATTTTTTACCCTGAGTTCAGATTACTTTGCATTCGTCTGAACCCCTTTATTGATCGATTGATGTATGGAACCTATCACCACAAACCTGACATCATACATAAGGCATGTATTTTCATGCTTCGTGGTGATACTAATCCCGCAGTATAACAATTGTGTAAAATTATTCAACACTTTGTTTTGTAATCCACACCATGAAAGACTTCATGTTTTGAATACAAACAGCTTAAACATCACAACAATGTAAACAGGCAAAAAGCTCATCCAAACCGTTCATGGACACCATTCAACACCTTTCAATATGTCAGGATCAGCTCATATTCAAAATAATGAATCCAATATTTTGAATACGGAACGGCAATTTCTCGATATTCCCGATGTTTTAAGGGGCTTTGTCAAGCAGAGAAATGTGCGCAGGGTCACAACGCGCTGTTTTCAGTTGTAAATACCGCCGGCATGAAATCCAGCTAATTTTACATTTACTTGGCGCAAACTTTGCTATACTGTAACCAAGGGTTGAAGTGTGCGCACCTCAGCCATAAGGTATATTTTTAGGAGGAAAGTTTTGAAAAAGATTTATTTATTTACTCTTTTTTCATTCCTATTTTCTTCTCTGATCTTCGGTCAGGGAAATCAGAAATCAACTATTGCTGTAACCACTTATGATTCCAATGGCAACGTACTTCCTGGCGTTGTTGTTATCGTTGAATCACCTTCCCTTCAAGGGACTCGTAACCTGGTTACTGACAACAAAGGTAAAGCTTTAGCAGCCTTGTTACCCCCTGGACAGTACGTCGTAACGGTTTCAATGCCCGGCTTCCAAACCCAGAAATGGGAAGGCCGCGCATCATTGGGTAACATCACACCGTTGAAATTCACCATGGAAGCCAACTCACTGGAAGAGGTCGTCACTGTTATCGCTGCCAATCCAGCTATTGACGCCAAAGACTCCACAACCAAATCCAACTTCGGATCCGATGAAGTAGACAAGCTTCCAGTTAGCAGAAACCCCATCGCCATAGCCAAGTTAACACCTGGTACAACCACCAGGAACCCAACCGGTAATATTTCCATTCACGGTGGTAACGGTGCTTCCAACCTGATGTTGGTTGACGGTTCTGAATATTCCGATAATATCTACGGTTCGTTCCGCAGCAGCCTCGTACTGCAAGAAGCCATTGAAGAAACCCAGGTTTTAACATCCGGTATCTCTGCTGAATACGGCCGTTTCGACGGTGGTGTCGTCAACGTTGTAACCAAAAGCGGCAGCAACACCTTCTCCGGTGCCCTGCGCTATCAATTCAAGAACCCCGCGTGGGCAGCAAGCACACCACTGGTAGATGACGCTAAATCCAAGTTGAACAAAAACCCCGAATTCACCTTTGGCGGTCCCATTATTAAAGATCACCTTTGGTTCTTTGTTGGTTATTTCTCACAAGACTTCAACGACAACCGAACCTACACAGACAACATCACCAGAGACATGGACGGTAACCTGCTTCCCATTGAAACCAGAAAGCAAACCTATGCCTATGCCTCGGAAACAGAGCGCTATCAAATTAAGCTCACTTATTCACCAACGTCCGATCACACCATCTCTGTAAACTACGTCGACAACTCAACAGACCAGAACTTGAGAGCTTATGTAAGGCCAGGATCACCTGAATCTCTGGTTCCACAAACCAACCCTTCCGACGTTTGGAAAATCACCTACAACGGCATCATCACACCCAACCTGGCGGTAACCGCTAACTTCGGTAAAAAGAGCCAGAACCTGACAGCCGGCGGCGACCCCAACGGTCCCAACCCCTTCCTGGTATACGACTACTCCGGTGCCTTTGAAGGCTATGACTATACCGGACGATACAACGTCTTTGAAAATGGCTGGTTCAGTGCTGGCGACGGTGGCGACAACCGCGACAACACCACCGGCGTTCTGAAGTTCACCTACTACCTGGATTCCAACTACGGCTTCCACAACATCGACGTGGGTGGTGACTACTACGAAGGCAAACGAAAAGCGGCAAACCATCAATCCCCAACACTTCAGACAATCGATGCCTATGGCCGAAGAATTAATGCCGACGGCGTTCCCGAATACTTCTTCGTTCCCGGCTGGAACAGCATTTGGGTCTACAGCTCTGAGCGCACAGGCTACGCTACCTCCGAACAGTACGGTCTCTACATCAACGACCGTTGGGAAGTCAATGAGCGTCTGTCTGTCAACCTGGGTATCCGCTATGACAAATACGAAGCAGCCGATGAACTGGGTTCAACCTCTGTCTCTTCTGACAGCGTGGTTCCCCGTTTCAGCATCAACTACGACCTGACTGGCGAAAGCAAATACTACGTAAATGCAACCTATGGCAAATTTACCGGTAAACTGCTTGAAACCGTAACCAATGAAGTTACCGCTCAGGGAAATCCCTCTGAAATTGACTACGTCTACACTGGCGAGTTAGGCTGGTACACAGCTGAAGAAGTAATGAACTTTGTCGATACACACTACGATTACAGTACAGATGGTATCGTTTACTTCAGAAATCCACTGATTGGAACCGTTATGGATCCTGATCTGAAGCCTCAACAGAGCGAGGAATACACTCTTGGTTTCACATGGAACGCGAACTCCACAGATTACATCACCGCAACCTACATCAATCGGGACTGGAACGGTTTCTACGACACCATTCGCACTTCTGACGACTACGTGGTTGACGATGCCGGTCAAGTTATCTACAACAGAAACTTCCAAATCAATGACGCTCTGCTCAGGGAATACGAAGCGATTGAACTGGCTGGTGCCTGGACTGGTAAATCCAGTTGGTATGAGAACATCTCTGTGGGCTTTAACGCCACCTTCTCCGATTTGAAAGGTAACAACGAAGGTGAAGGTCGCTTTACCCCTGTTTCTACTAACGGTCTGATTGGCGACTTTGAAGCTGAGTGGCAACAAGAAGGATACGATGTTTACACCGATCTTTCTCCTTTCGGCAACCTCGCGGGCGACGTTCCTTTCCAAATGAACGCATGGGCCAACTACGGCTTTGATTTTGGCAAATTCGGTATTCTTGAAACTTCCTTGCTGTTCCAATACGCCGACGGCGAAACATACAGTGAAACCGGTAGTTTCTCCACTCCAGATGTCATCAAGGGACTGACTGGAAGCCGCACAACAACCTACTTCGTCAACGGCGAGAGAGGAACCAACCATTTCAACGCCTACAGATCATTGGATCTCGGTCTTCGATACAATGTACCTCTGTGGAAGAGCGTCAGCTTGTTTGTTGAAGCCAACGTTTACAACCTCACTAACTACCGTGGTCTCCATTACTGGGATACTTCCTGGTTACAGAATGAAGCCGGTGAGTGGGTTAAAGCTTCAACCTATGGCGATCCCACCTCTTACTACGGCGGCAGAAGTTTTGATTTAGCAGCGGGATTCCGTTTCTAATATCTTTTTTGCAACAACGAAAAAAGCCAGCGCGTTTCGTGCTGGCTTTTTTATGTTCTGGTTTCAACCGTTCACTCAGCTCAAGGGCATCGGATCTCTTCTATTCCGTTCTTCTCTCTGAAAGCATCACATTGCTGCTCAACCTATAGAAATTGTGGGCAATCGCTGCGATTCTGGCCTTTGAGCTGAAATCGACGGGCACAACACCTCTGCTGATGTTGTCTCAACTCCTATCCGCCTTTCTTCTGGTCACCACGTCAAAGGGCAGCCTGGCGTAGAACAGGGTGGCTTTCAGCAGGTCCTCCAGGAAAATGAACTCCTTATCGGAGTGGGCCAATTCTTCCAGACCGGGAGCAAATCCAATGGTTGGAATACCCAGGCGACCCGCCGTAGCAACACCATTGGTGGAGAACTTCCAGAAACCGCTCTTTTTACTCACACCCAGAACCTGATTGGCAACGGAAAGGGCCGACCGGCATAAAACGTGATCCTGATCGAGAACCCAGGTGGGGAAATAGGCCTTTTGGGTGAAAGATGTTTTTTTCCAGGATTTACCGTAATAATCCGGTACCCGAATATGAACCTGCAAGCCCTTGTCTTTTGCTAATTGATCAAGCTCGGCCAAGACCGTTTCAACCGTTTCCCCTTTGGTAAGCCTTCTGTCAATGTGCACTTCACAGTAATCTGCCACCGAACAGAGAGAAGGCGCTCGAGAAGAAATTTGACTCACTGTAAGAGCCCCTTTCCCCAACGGTTCCACAGACGGCAAATTCACATCCATGTTTTCGAGTGCCTTCACAAATTCAGCCATTTTGTAAATGGCGTTATCGCCTTGCTCGTTGTGTGCCCCATGAGCCGACACCCCTTCAATGGATGCTTTTATTTCCATTCTGCCCCTCTGGCCTCTGTAAACAGTTAAATCCGTAGGCTCACCCAACACCACATAATCAGGACGAATACCCTCTCTCTGGATTAAATGCAGCAAGGGATACCCATCGCAGTCTTCCTCCATGACAGAACCGACAATATACAGCGTAAAAGGAAGCGATGCCTGACCGTAAACCTGCTTGATGGCCTTGCCGGCCATGATGAATCCCGCTACGGCACTTTTCTCATCAACCACACCGCGCCCGTAGATCTTTCCATCGACGATTGTTCCGGCAAAGGGATCGTATGGCCAGTTTTCGTTTTCGGTCACATGGACGGTATCGATGTGACCATCCATAAGAATGGTGACGGGGCCATCTCCTACACGGCCCACGGCGTTGCCTAACTGATCGGAATAAGCCTCATCAAAACCAAAGTTCTGCATGGTTTGAATCAGAAAATCAACCAACTTGCCTTCTTCACCGCTGTAACTGCGAATGCGCACCATATCCTGGATAAGCTGATAAAGCTCTTCTTTCTGTTGATTGACCATCTGCATTATTCTGTTCATCCTGTCCATCATAAACCTCCAGATTCGGTAGTTGAATTTGATTTTTACACATCTTCGCCATTTCTATACCAACTGAATATACACCTCTAGCAAGGAACTAGAAAGAAGAACTTTTAGGTTACAGGCTCAACAGCCACCCTGGATTATTTCTTGATTGCAATTTGCTGTGATGAGCGGACAAAAAGGAGAAGCTCGCTATTCTACCCATCCAGTCTCAAAAACGAGTTCAACACCGCGGAAGACGCGGGGATAGACGGCACGCGCAGCATCAGCATTCTCTTTTCTATTCTTTGCGGTAATGGAATTGGTAGTGCATGATCAGGTAGTCGTCTGGACAACCCTGCGGCAGGGGCGGTAAACGCGCAGCCAGAACAGCCCGAAGTGCGGGCGAATCCAGATGTCGTTTGCCCGAGCTTTGCGAAATCTCTGCGTCCTGAATGGACCCGTCTTTATTGATCCTGAAAGTGACGACCGTCATTCCCCCCGACAAACCCGATCGCGCCCAGCGTTGTGAGAGTTCATACTGCACACTCTGCAAATAAGCCAGATAGGGAAGATCCTCCACGTTGGTTCCCGACTGAGAACCGCCGACTTGAAAGGAAATACCCGTTTCGTCGGCACCACCTGTTCCACCTGATACCGCTTTCTTGCCAGGCTCCACAGCCGGGCTGGAACTGGAAGAACTCTCCTCAACCTTTTTCGTCTTCTTCTTGGCTTTCTTCTTGGTATTCAGCCCTATCTCGTTTTTATTGGGCTTCTTTTTTTTCTTTTTTTTTCGCGTCTTCTTTTTTGTCACCTTCTTTTTGGGAGGTGCTTTCGCTTTTCTCATGACGGGCGCTTTTGTTTTCTTGCCGCCTGATCCAGAGAGGGTCTGGGCGCCAGCCAAACCTACCGACATAATTGCCGGTTGTTCGGGCACCGTGTTGAAAAGAGTTTGACCGGCCAAAAGAAAGCCAATGGCTCCCACGTGCAAGACAACAGCAAAAACCACCGAACGCGCAAAAACGCGTTTCTCGTAACGCAATTGTGCCGAATGATCAATCAGAATCGCTTTCATTTTTCCTGAACCGGTTCCATCACAAGACTGACTTGTTCTATACCGCCCTTGCGGAGGTGCTCGAGAAATTCCATCACTTGTCCGTATCTCAGGTTTTTATCCCCGCGAATATAGACTGTTTTATTCTTTGAGGTTGCGACCGCAGCCTTGACTTTTTCAATAATGATACCCGGTTGCAGGTAGGTTTCTCCCAGGTAGTGTTTCCCTTCCGCGTCGATGGACAAGATGAGGTTGTTCTCATTGACTTCGGTCTCAAAATTCCCCACAGGCAGATCGACATCGACCCCGCTTTGCAGTAAGGGTGCTGAAATCATGAACACAATCAGGAGAACCAACATAACATCCACAAGTGGCGTCACATTGATTTCACTCATGTTACTGGAAGGGCCTCTACCTGTTGAAAAACCCATAAGTCACCTCAAGTAAAGTTCTTTTCGACAATGCCGAGAAATTCCAGGCTGAAATCTTCCATTTCAGCAGAAACGCCTCGTGTTTTACTGACAAAATAGTTGTAAGCCATCACAGCGGGAATGGCTGCAAAAAGACCGAAAGCTGTCGCAATCAGCGCGTCCGCAATACCGGGTGCCACAACGGCCAGGGAGGCCGACTTGTGAGCTGCTATATCCTTGAAGGCGACGATAATTCCCCAAACGGTTCCCAGTAGGCCCACAAAAGGCGCAACAGCAGCTGTGGTGGCCAGGAGATTGATGTTTTTCTCGAGTTTGGCAATTTCAACATAGCTGGCTCTTTGAAGAACCCGGTTGATGGACTCCAGATTTCTTATTTTAGGCTGTCCGTTCTCCATTTTGGAATTGTGCTTTAACTGAAAGTTCAGCTCACTGAATCCGGCCAGGAAGAGCCCGACCTGGGGCGAGAAACCGTACTTTCCACAGACCTGTTTGACTTCCGAGAAGCGGGATGACTTTCTGAATGTATCGAGGAAACGCGTGGTATCTCTCTTCACTTTACCCAAGAGTGCCTTTTTCTGAAAGATCAAAACCCAACAGGCTACAGAAAAAAGGACCAGGGCGATTAAGACAATTTTTGAAACCAAACTGGATTCAAGAATCAAATCCAGATAATTCATGCTTTGACCAGCAGTAAGTAACATATTTTCCTCTACTTCGTAATCTGATATTTTTTGTGAAGCTCGCGAATGACGCAAGGTGGAACCAGACGCTCTGGATGACCTCCGAGCCTGACCACTTCTTTGATCAGTCTGCTGCTCACAAAGGAGAAGTTCGCCTGAGTCATCAAGAACGTGGTTTCAATTTCAGGAGCCAGTTCCCGATTCATCATAGCAATCTGACACTCGTATTCAAAATCCGAAACAGCACGCAAACCGCGGATAATCGCCGTGGCACCGCATTCATGGGCCGCGTCAACCAGCAGACCTGTAAACGATATGCAGTTCACACGTTCGTTGGGATAAGCTTCCCGTATTAAATCCATTCGTTCCTCTATGGTGAAACACGGCCTTTTCTGTTCATTAATGAGAACAGCGACAACGACTTCATCAAACAGCTTGAGCGCTCTTGCTATAATATCGACGTGTCCATTGGTTACAGGGTCGAAAGAACCCGGGAAAATGGCTCTTGTTTTCATGAAAATATTACCACCATTAAATAAATTGAATAAAAACACCGCATGGAGCCAACCATGCATGGGCGTTATTATACCCGATTTCCAGGATTAAACTTGAAAAATGCTGTTGTGGGTCTGCAAGCGCCTTGCAAGCACTACCAACCTGGTTCCTTTTTCCCGCTTCCGTTTAAAAAAAACGTGATCTCATTTGAAAGCCAGAGAGAACGACAGGATTGCGGCTTACTTGTCGGGATCATAGCTGGAGAAAGCGACCCGCTTATAGAGAGAGGCTGTCCGCTGCAGACAAACCCGCCCGTGAAAGGAAATCCAGAATCTCTTCGCGACAGTTGAACTGCAGTTCTTTTAACTACAAAACAGATAGATCGTCGTTACGCGTAAGAGGCTCATTTTTTAAAAGATAAAAAAGCACCCTTGGCCAGGATCAGGGGGTAACCTGGCCAAGGGCTCATAGGAGGAGGAAAGTAGTAAGCGCGTTTTAAGGCGCTTGCATTCTTGGTATCTGGGCTGCAATCAAAATGGCAAGCCAGGTTGTTATCTTGGAAATCGTATTGAGAAACACATAGACCGACCTTGGGAATCGGGGGCTGTATACACAGGCACTGTCCCTGTCGGCTCCCTGATTGAGATCTTCCCGGAACTCGTCTGTCAGGTTTTTAACACCCGCAGTTAGAGCGAGAGTGCGGTTCCCAAATTCCCCATTGGGATTAACTTGAAAGGTATACTGTGCCCCGAATGACAATGACCTTTGACTCCTTTTAGAGGTTGATTACGGGTATTTCTAACCACTCCGGTGATATTCAACCCAAAACCGAAGCGATCATCAGTACAATGACTGTGCTTGTTTTCAGCATTTCATATTCCCAGCTTGCCTCAATTGAGATTGATTCTCAATATCAAAGACCCGATCATTTTACATTTCGCGAATACGTTGTCAAGAGTAAACGGGGTTGTTACTGTTTGTTAACATGGTGGTAAAAATGGTTTTTGGAAGAGAGTCCGTTTCACCTTTTTCGCAGCGTACCCCGATCGACCTTCAACTCGTTTTCCAGCTTCAATGTGGCTTTTCCGCTGCATAGGATAAAAGGATCTTTTCCTGTTGCTGAGTAAGAACAGCGCGAACAGCTTCTATACATCGCAAATGCTCCATCGTTAGAGCTGTTTTTAAACGTGCGATTTCTTCCACATCGGACAGCAGCACTTCTGCTTTTGCACCATGCACTATTTTGTCAGCAAGAGCGATCTCCATCTTTTTGATTTTTATCGCGGACGTAACGACAACAGGCATAACACGAGCCCTGATTTCCTGAATCCTTGTCAATTGCTCGTCAGTGAGCTTTAACAATTCTGATGAAGGATGATGCAAAGTCAAACCCACATAAAAAGGGATGTTTTTGCTTATTAAAAAATAATCTTTGGGGAAGTTTTCATGGGCAGCAAAGGGCCCTGGAGCGCCTGCCATAACTTGCATTTGCTTTTTTAATTCCGTGTGTGTCAAATCTCCTGCTGAACACAAAGCTGTAACGCCAAATAAAGCAACCATCACCATTCTCATTTTTCTTCTCCTTTTCTATGGTATTTCCAAAAAACATCAACCGGATCGGCTGAATAAGGTTAAGACAAGCTGGATCTTGCCAGGATGAGACGGCCTTTCAATTCGACTGCGAAAGCGAAAAGGCCGCTTTTGTACTGTTCGAGAACTTCAACCGGGAATTATCTGGATTTCCTCCAATGGGTTTGGAGGATTGTGATACCGCCTCGCAAATTCATCCACACTCAGCACTCAATGGGTCTGATGCCAATGAGTTTAACGATTTCAGAATGGCAGTCTGTAAACTCGAAAGACCTGAACTTCTCAGGAACCATATCGGTTTACCCTGAGCCTTACATTCCCTTTTGGCGGTCAAGCAGGCCCTGTGACTCACTTGATCAATGGGACAGAGTACGGCATCGGCACGCTTGACCATGCCGATCAGGCGTGTCTGACTGTCTTCAAAACCATTGTGATGCATGAGTCCATGCGTTTTTAATTGTGGTTCCAGTTGAATTAGATGGTCCAAATTGACAGTTCCTCCCACAATGAGGATTTTCTTTGGACAGCTCATTTCAGCTGGATTATCACATCGGTTGGTACAGGACGGATCACATGCCACACTTTCAACCCGCAATGAATCAAACATTTCAGCCCAAATCAAGTTCTCTTCCTTTAAGTTGTCAAACTTTTGTTGCAGCTTTTGGTAGTTGTTTTTGACTCGACGCAACTCAATGGTATCACTTTGGTTTTTATGCTCAAGAGGCTGTATGATTTCGCGGTACAATGCTGAATGCGGGTCGGACATAAAGCGTTTTTTCTCCGCGAGCAGTTCCGCGTTCCGCTCTTGAAGTTGGGCAACCATTCCCTGCAGCTGCTTCTTTTCAAGGAAAATAGCGCTCTTTTCAGCTTCTGTCTCTTTTCTCTTTTTGACTTCGCGCTCCACATCTGCGGACATGGACTCAACCTGGCTTTCCAAAAAACTGTTTCGGCTTCTAATTTGGTCGACTTCCTTGGCATCCAGTTGACGGGTTCTTCCCTGGATGTGTGACAACATGTGAACATCTTCGTACAGCTGATGCCAGAGCTTCTCATCTGACACGGGATGACAAATACCGCTCCAAAATGCCGCCGCTATCAGACCCTTCTTTTTGTATGCTTCCCATTTTTCAAGAATTTGTTCTCTTGTTTTCAGTGAACCGAACTCCTTGAACACTTTTTTGTATTTCTTGTCCAGATGCTTTTGAAATAGATAGGCCCCTTTTTTTCGCGAACCGCACGCACGCACAGATGCCGTGTGAACGTTGTAATCCGTCATGGAATCGACATTGATGACTCTTGCCTTTTTAAGAAGCTTGCGACATTCCTGCAGATTGAGGCAAGTCCCAATAATGGCACAGTGATAGTTGCACGGAAAATCGCTTAACCCGGAACGTACCTGCCCTGGTTTGGCCTTTAAAATACGGCGGTTAAGCATAGTTGTACTCGAAAAGAGCAGACTTGTCGTATGGATGAAGATGCCTTTCCTCTAATTCCTCAAGCGCAATGTTGATTTGCTCTCGAAGGGCAATCAGCTCCTCTTCAGTTAAAACCACACACTTTCCTTTAAGGCGCATATGCAACTTACCGCATGTACACTGCCTGATATATGATTCACTATCACCAACAAACAAACAACTCATCGAACGCTCCTCAATTTCTATATTGAGACTCAGTCTCATTTGATAACATTTAAGCTAATACAGCGTGAAGCGATTGTCAAGCGGGAATTTGAATATCGGATCAACTACGCAAGCTTAGGTCCTTTTGTGGGTAGGATTGAAATGCGCTCGGCATGAGGAGTGCCCACGTTAACCAGAAAATAGAAAGCTAGAAATGGGAACCAGCGGAGCCAATCTCAATATGGAAAAATCGACAGATTGTGATTGGACAGCTGCCAAAAACCCAAACGGCTAGTCTGCACCCGTTATTTTCGTGAAAAGCAGGGGTTGTTTTTATTGTATTGTGCGGATAGTTTGGCTTCAAAGCGCTTGAGTTCGCTTTCATTTTTATGCCTGGATTTCAACAACTCTTCAAGCATGGCACAGTACTCCTTCATATGACTCAACAGCTGAATCGATTGGTCAATACAGGGTATTTCCCGATTTACTTCAGCTTGCATTTCCTTAGGGAGCCGGGGTCCAATTAACGCCTTCATTTGACTTTTAATGTTGTTTAAATCTCTTCTGTCTTGAATTAACCGGCCTGAAAGTCTCCGCAAATGTGTTCGGTATTTGGCAATGAGCGTCTTATCTTTGGTTTGAACGTGCTTTCGAATATCCGATATTTCGTTCATCGAACGCTGAGCAAGTTGGTAAGCAAGCCCCAGCTGATTGAATAAATCGCGAATTTGATTGGCAACACCTTCCTGCTCAAGGCGAGATAGAATCGGTGATTCAACCGATTGACCGTGCTTTTTCAACGTAATTCTCTGTGATGAGGAATCTATTTCCACGACAAAGTAGTTCAAGAAGTCCTGACCAAGCAGGCCGTGGATTTCCTTTTGGCGCAATGTTGTCACTTCAAAAGAAGTGCAAACCAACTTTTCCACAGATAAGTCACCCAAACTTATCGTATCCAGCTTCACTCTTTTTCCCGTCACATTCTTGCCAGACAGTCCAACCAGGGGAATATTTTCTTCGTCTACTTCAATATGAAGTCTGCCAACCAGGCTTGGACTGATGATCGTTGTACTTGCGCCTGTATCTAAAATAAAATCATAAGGTCCGCTGCCGTTAATGGTAACCGCCACGACAATGCCATTGCCTAATTTCCGGTAAGAAATACGGGTCGTTTCCACTTCGGACTCTGTGGAGGAAATGGGCTTCAAATCACTTGTCTTAATCCGAATTGTTCTTTCTTTTTTGGGGGTTGCTTGAGGCGCCTTTCGCGATTCTCCGTTTTTTTTCACATGCTCTACAGGTTTCAACTCGCGTGTTTTCTCCAGGTCAAGGCGGTTAACTGGCAGCGTAAACACCTGACCCGACCTATTGATCTCGATCATTTGACCCACAATTTCGTAAGAATCGCACACGATGGTCTGACCGTTCTTTAAAAACAGTTGGAATTGAGAGCTGGAGATTACCAGTGAAAAGAGAAAAATGCGAATCAATCAGCTGCCTCCGTCACTTCGCCCACAAGGGTTCTGGCTATGGCGTGTTTCAATTCACTGCCCTTGAAGTTCAGTGCTTTCATGGCCATCATTTTTGTAACCAGAGCTTCCCGAGTCATATCGCCTGCGTTAATCACTCCAAGTTCCATTAATTCTTTACCGGGAGCGTAAAGACCCATTTCGATTTCACCTTTGGGAACTTGACTGCGAAGGGCAATCAGACCTCCCGAGTTCAAATAGTCCTTTAAAACCTTTTTATCTTTTGCTATTAAAGGGATATTCCCAGCTCCAAAAGCCTCAATGATCACTGCCCACTGTTTTCTTAAACCACTCTCAAGTCCACTCAGGTTGAACCCCGGTGTCCAGGGCAGTACCCACGGCGTTTCAGGAAAGGATTTGGGCAGATCAGGCCAAATACTCGGTCTTCTCGTTTTAGGCCAGAAATCCTGCTTTCTCCACTTCCAGCGAATTCCCGCTTTACCTAAGGGCGGGAAGTTGGGGCTCTCAAAAGCCCTAAAATGTGAAATGGCGGACTTGGTACACCGATTGCCCCTGAAAGCATTATCCCGAAAGAAGACCAATACTTCCACAGGCCCTTCGATACACGTCTCAACTGCGCCGATAATGTTGTTCCTGGCATCGGTTCGCACAATTTGAAGCGGTTTTTGACTACCTGTTAAAACCACGGGAATTTGCAAATCGGGAATCAGGAAACTGAGCATGGACGCGGTAAAGGCAAGGGTATCCGTACCGTGAAGAATGACTATCCCATCGGTTTTCTCATCATTTTGAGCATCTTTGACATGCTCGGCTAAATCCAACCACAATTCTGGCTGAATAAGAGAGGAATCCATATTGGCAATGATATCCACGTCGATATCAACCAGTTTAGCCAACTCAGGCACCCATCGCGACAAATCGGCGAGAGCTTCTCCGGGCACTAGCTCACCGCTTTTACTGGAGCTCATGCCCAGAGTTCCACCGGTATACAGTATTTTGACTCTTGGTTTCAAAACAATCTCCAATAAGATCGAAAAATGCGTTCTGCACGCTAAAAAGGACTTGAAGGCAATCCTTCTACCATTATACCTGCATTTGCGAATTGACATCAAACCGTTATCACCATGTGATCGTTTGACGGGCCTGTCACATTCTCCAAAATACACCCCGCATAAAAAAGAGGCCCCAAAACAGCATTATCAAAAAGCTATTCCTATCAACTAACCATTCTGCAGTGGATCTTGAATAAGACGACTGTTTGATTCCCCTGGCGTGAATCGTTATGATAGCCGTGTTGTATTTCGCAAGGAGGCTTGCTGCCATTCATAACAAAATGCATTATTGTGCCAATCTATTAAAGATGGAAATACCTCGTAAAAAAATGGAGGGTCATTGAAGCTGGAAATCATACACAGAACGGATCGAATGATCGCCATTAACAAGCCTCATGGACTGTTGGTACACAGATCGTCTATTGCAAGAGATGCAAAACACGCTGCGCTTCAGCTTTTGCGCGATCAAATTGCCCAAAGAGTCTATCCCGTTCACAGGCTGGACAGGAAAACAGGTGGTGTGTTGCTGTTCGCCTTAGACAGGGAAATGCAAGCTCTCCTTTCCTCTATGTTTATGGAGTCAAAAATCAAAAAAGAGTACTTAGCCATTGTGAGAGGGTACACAGCTGAAAAAGAGACCATTGACTATGCTTTAAAAAACGAGCAGGGAAAAACACAGAAAGCGGTCACGCGTTACCATAGACTCGCACAAACTGAAATTCCCTATGCCCTGGGAAAATACGCGAGCCAACGCTACAGCTTGGTGTGTATACAACCGGAGACGGGAAGAATGCATCAAATTCGCAAGCACTTCAGTCATATTTTTCACCCCGTTATTGGCGACTCATCACATGGCTGCAATAAACAAAACCGCTTTTTTAAACATCAGTTCTCCTTGGCAACAATGATGCTGCATGCCCGGCGACTGAGTTTTCAGCACCCTGAACGGATGGAGGAAGTAGTCATTGAAGCTCAAATACACGCCGAATTTGAACGAATGATACGACTTTTGGGTTTCCAAAAGACTCTGTTTTAAAAGATGAAGAGGGCCCTTTCAGGGTGATCGCCTGGCCTACAAGGCAGCGGGACTTCACCTTGCCATTTGAGATGATCGTGCCCCGCAAGTTCAAAAAAAGCCCCTGTCCGTTTTCGACACCTAAACCGTTGGCCTGATAGGGCTTTCTGGCTTTCCGCCCTTTATTTCCAGCCGATCCGGCCTGAAACCTCTATCGCATGGAACCGTTCCAGCTCCAATGCGATTGAAGAGCCGCCACATTGGGAAAATCGCTCTTATCGATCAGGTAGATGAAGCCCTGTTCGTTGCCTGCAGCTATCAGGCCTCGCTTTTCCAATGATGAACCGCAGCCCAGGTTCCTCAGACGGGTGTTCAACCCGTGTTTTCCCTCAAAACTCAACCGATTGCCTTCCAGGAAAAACTCGAAAAGCAAGACTGATGACTGTCCAAAAAGGAGTATTTCCGTATCACTCATTCGTGTTATTCCCGTAAATGTGTATTCAGGAAGGAGGTATGTGTGAAGCGTTTGAGAGGGTTTATGATAGTACAGCAATTGAGAAGGATGCAGCCCAAGTGCGAAAACACCTTCCAGACGGGGCATATCCAGTGTGGCATAGGTGCAGGTTGAATCCAGTTTCTCGGTCCTCGCGACAAGCCATTGTCCGTCTTTCTTTTCAAGGAAATTGAAATCCCTTGACCAGGCACCGGAAAAGCCATGACCGGCATTCTCGTCCATCCAGAAGCCCGCATTGGCTTGTTCGGGTATGGTGATCTGATGCTTCAATTCAAGGTCCGGCCAGTTCCAGGCCTTGATAAGGTGATCAGAAGAGGAAGACCACAAAAGCTTGGCCGGTTGATCGTAACTGATAAAATTAACCAAAAACGCGTGAGCCTTTTGCCTTTTAATGATTTCCATCTTTTCGGGATCCCACACGGCCAGGGTCTTGTCATCCGATCCGGTTGCGATTAAATGGCCTATTAAGGCCGATGCAGTGACACCTTGGGAATGCCCCTCAGCAGACCGAATCTTTCCATTGTCGGGGTTGTACTTGTGCAGAACGCCATCCGCTCCCCCGAAAAAGAGTTCGCCCGTTGCCTCGTTCGATACAGAGGTCCAGAGCGGCATAGCTGAAATCTGAACCCTCTTATTGGTTTTCAAACCATGATAATGGTATACATAGAGTTCCTGACCCGTCATCTCGTGGACGAAAAACCCGTCAAAACCGAATCGCTTGATCCTGAATTGAGCATCGGCCTGCTCATACTTCCATAAAAAGCCCTCTTGAGATCTCCAAAAGCTTAAACTGCCCGTCTTGCCAATGGCCAAGGTAGGATAATCGCCGATGAAGAATAAACTTGCCGTGCGCCCTTTCAATTGAACATGATCCATCAGATCACCTGTATTCAAGTCCAGCAGATACACTTCATCGAACCATCCGCCCACAGCCAGCCGCTTGAAGTTTTCCTCCATGGCCAATGCCTCGATGCGACCCTCTATTTTCAGGGAAGCACGAGTCACGTTGCCCTCTGCGACAGGAAAGAAAGACAGCTGCTGTTTTTGAACAAAGGCCACATAGGAATCTCCGACTTCTATCAATTGCAGTGGTTCTTTTTCAACGACAACATGTCTTACTTTTCGGAGTTCTCCCTTTTCCCGTTGATAGACGCTTAAGCTTTTCCCCTTTTTTCGACAAAAGGTACGTCCCGACGTGCTAAAAAACACCGATTCATGATCTTCAAGATCGCTAAAAAGGGTTGAGCCCGTTGTTTCAGCACCTGACATAAAGTCTCTGAAATAGAGTTTAGCGCCCTTTTGAATGCCCATTCTTCCATCTTGAAGGGAACCAACTATTCGCTCACTTTCGTCTAGCGGAATGAAATCAGGAGGTCTCTTTTTATTCAAATCAAGCAGGTACAAACCGGCCGCGCTTCGGGCAATGGCCATACCGGGATATCGCATACTGGGTATCACATCCATTGTACGCGTAGGCAATTCTCTGAACTGTTTCAACTCCAGAACGTCGCGATAACCCTTTGAAGCGTGACGATCCAGCGCGTCGCGTCCCTCTTTTGCACGCGGTAATTGTGCGGCTTCATCTTCTAAAACTTGGGCTTGGTCAAAATGACCGGCACGCCTGAGTATTTCCATCTGCTCTTCAAGAACCTGTCTCAAAAGCACGCCGTTTTCCGCTGTATTTCGTTTCAGAACGGATACCGCCTCTTCAAACAGTTTCTGGCTTTGTCGATAATTGCCTTTCCTGCCGACTAAATACCCCAGGCGCGCCTGGTTTCTGACCGTGTCCACATGCTGGGGGCCCAGTAATTCGTTAAAAAGAGTGTAGGATTCATTGAGTTTTTTCTCTGCATCGGGGAACAGCCCCAGATTGAAGTAGGCATTGCCCATGGTTTCGAGCATCCTCGCCCTGAGCAGCGGTTTGTCGAGCAGGGAGCCTTCCAGCTGCCTTGAGCCCCGTTCAAGCAGATCCTGACCTGTAACGGTCTCGCCGCGTTCACCCTCCGGAAGTTCAAATAAATCAACAAGAAAACCAGAAACCCTGTTGGCGACATCGGCTTCCAGATTGGCTCTTTCAGCTGAGTCGGCGATTTTTTTGGCCTGAAAAGTCACAATAAGAGAGAAAGCAAGCAGAAAGAAAGCGGCAATGGAAAATAAGCGTTTCTTTCTTTGGGATTTTTGCAATTCCATCTTCGCTTGTTCCGCCTGCGCTTTTTCCTCTTCCTCTTTTCTCCGTTTAGCGCGTCGCTCTTCAAGGTGAGCTATTTTGCGAGCCAACTCACCCGCATCGCCAAGGCGCAAGTCCGTATCACCATCTGTCGCTTGTGATATATCCCCAATCAAGACGGGATCGTCCAGGTTTCTTTGCCAGCCCGGGGCCAAAGCGGCTTTAAAACTGCCAATTACAAGCTGATAGAGCAACACACCTAAAGCGTAGATATCGGCTTTGACCGTTCCAACACCACCGCTGAAAAGTTCAGGCGCCATATACTGCAACGTACCAACCCCGGAAGTTGCATCCGTCATGTGTAACTCTGTAAAGCCAAAAACCGTAATGCCGGCATCTTCAAGCTTTTGCGAATCGGTCACCAAGCCGATACCAAAGTCCGTCAATTTCGCCTGTACTTTCCTCTGCTTCCGCAAGGGTGTGATCAAAATATTGGCGGGTTTAATGTCTTTATGAAGAATACCAACGGAATGAGCGGCACTCAACGCATTGGCAACCTGAACAAAAATCTCCAGCCGCTCTTCAAGTGGCATGCGATCAATACCACCTTGCTGTTTGGCCCAATCGTGCAGACTGCCGCCCTCTGTGTATTCAACTTCAAGAAAAAAAGGCGGTTCATCAAAGTTCCAGTCCAGTATTTTTGCGATATCATCACGATTGCCCAGAGTTGTTTTGATGAGTCTGAAAAGAGTCACCTCTCTTTGCAGGCTTTTAATTCGCTCTTTTTCAAAGCAGAACTTATACACACGAATATCGCCTGTTTTTCTGTTTTCAGCTTTCCAGACCTCTCCAAACCCCCCTTCTCCCAGTTTATCGGTTAAAGTCCAATTGGGTCGATGCGGCACGAACAGCTCCCGGGCAGGGCGCCAACCCTCGAGCATGTTGCCATCGTGCACTCTTTTCACTTTTTCACTGTCTTCGGGGGCCTCGAGCGGTGAGATAGAAGCAATTCCCACTTCAAAGACATCAATGGGTTCGTCAATACCTTTAAACAAATAAGGTCCGTGCGCGACCCAGGTCAATTCACCGACATCCCTGCCCACAGAGGCTCTGCGAGCCAGATCAAAAGCCCCTCGCATCAACAGGGTTTGCCCGGGTAATGCAACCGACATCAAACGGGCTGCTGCCGGCTTGGCCAAACCTTCGACTTCAATAGGTTTAGCTCCCTTTTTAACATCCTCTTCCGGGTTTTCTCTTAAGTACACTTCACCGAAATGAATTCCCACACGAGCTTTGATATCCACATCAAATTCATCGGACAACTGTCTGAGTGCCTCGTGGTAGGCCAGGGCGTAGCAAACCGCATCGAAGGGCTTTTCAAATAGAAGCAAAAAGCCATCTGTTTTATCAATCTCCAGTCCGCCGTTCGGTGTCATCAGATCGCGCGCGATTCGATCGTGTCGGGAAAAGAGACGGAAGGCCTTTTCATCTCCCAGTTTTTCCAAAAGACCGGTACTGCCAACCAGATCACTGATTAGGAGTGTCTTGAACACAGCGGACATGTATTAACTCCTGTGAACTTTGTTAAAGCACACTCTCAAAGATCGTTTTAATTGAGTCATCAACCGCCTGAAACCTTCAACCTGCACTGTAGCGGCTTGCGCCAGGACCTCAACCACCGAACTCAAGTTAGATTTATATCACATAGTTTGTATCGATCCTATCTCGATTTCCTGAAGAATCAGGAAATGCGTATCAAGATCAGCACAAAACAAAAGCCCGTTTAACAAACCATGTGAGAGGGGTAAAGAAGGCTCTCTTCGGGCGCGACAAACGCCTTGTATTCTTCGAGGACATTCAAGTCACTCATCACAAAAAGGAATCTCCATACCATAAAATTGAAAACAAAGCTTGGAAATATTCGATATGGAATCTATGTTATAAGCATAGCCCCGGTTTATTGGCATGACGTCTGGTAAGGCTTTATCGCTACGGGATTCACCCTGTAAGAACTTCATCGGGAGGCATGATGATTGCAACGGCTTTAACGCTCTTTTTATTAATACAACAACCCATGCCTGTATTGTCCCTGGATGAAGCCGAAAGGTCTGCTGACTCGATAAAAACGCTCTCAGTTGAGACCTTTTTTACCCCTTCCAATGACATGAAAGCGTTTCTGGATCAACACGTGATGAGGCGCGCAACAGACATGGATAAACTCAAGGCACTCGTCTATGCTATTTTCGATGAAGAACGACTGGGCATGAAATACTCCAATCACGAGACACTAACTCCCAATGAAACTTTTGACCATCATACGGGAAATTGCCTTTCATTCACGGGCATGTTCATCGCCATGGCCCGGCACTGCGGTTTAAACGTACGTTTCCAGGAGGTCTCTGATGTTTCGACCTGGTCACAAAACGGTAAATTCATGATTTTCAATCAACATATGAATGCTGTTGTTTCAATTAACGGCCGACAGCTGGAAGTCGACTTCAATTATCATATCGATAAAGATTTTAAGATAACCCGGTTTGTCAGCGATGAACGAGCTTTGGCTCATTATTACAACAATTTGGGAGCCGAACATTTAGCTAGGGAAGATTTTTTACGAGCACAGATTTATTTTGAAAAAGCGAATCAAACGGATCCCACTTTCACTCAAGCCTGGACCAACTACGGTGTGCTGCAGCGAATTAAAGGAAATTACAAAGAAGCTGAAGCATGCTACATACGAGCTCAATCCCTTGACAAACACAATGACACCGCAAAAATGAATTTGGCGCTTTTGTACGAGCTTCAGGGTAAAATCCGCAAAGCGGAACACATGAAACAGCAAATTAGAAAGTTCAGAGCGAGAAATCCCTACTTTCAATACAGCCTGGGGAATACGGCCTACAAGGAAGGCCGCTACGAAGAGGCTGTCAGCCGTTTCAAAAAAGCGGTTCGTTTATTCAGGAACCACCCGAAGTTTCTGGTCATGCTGGCCGCTTCCTACCAAAAGGTTGGCAAATATAAAAAAGCGGAAAAATTCCTGCGAAAAGCACGGAAACTGGCCGGCAAACCGGAAGAAAAGCATTTATACGATATGAAAATTAAATCCCTCTATGCCAATCGATAACGCATAGAGGGTCGCTATCTCAAAAGATTGAGATACTTGTGCTATGGATATCATTGTATTTTCCCAAACCCAAATACAACGGCTCCAGGCAGATCAATGTCCATGAGGTCCGGCCTGAAGACCCTTTTCTTGCCCATTCTCATTTCACCACTCCCATTTCTCTTGCATGTGAGAACACTTTGAACTAGGTTGTAGCAAGGTGGCTATTCGAGAAAAGGGCAAAGATCCCGAATACCCCAAAACAATACGGTATTGCGCTATGGGCATTACCAAGGGAGGACACGACCATGAAATTGCCAGGATTCATTCTTTCTCTTCTAATGGTATCCAGCATGACCTTAGCTGAGGAAACCAGCAGCCAGACCATTGAAAAGCTTGAGAGCATCAATACCAATTTGAGGCACCGCCTGGATCGCCTTGAAAAAGGAGTAGATGATCTGATTTGGTTCCAACGCATGAAAAACGTGGCTTTCATTGATAAAATTTACATCACGGCACCTCCTTCTCCAAAAAATTTCAAGAATAAAACGGCGATGGGTGTCAACAATCCCATTAAAATTTGGTGTTACGTGTTTATTCCCAAGGGAATTGACCTGAAAAAGTCCTATCCCCTGATTGTATTTCCCCATGGTGGTGTCCACTCTGATTTCAGCACTTACTACACCCACATTGTCAAGGAACTCATGTACCAGCAGTACATCGTTGTCGCTCCTGAATATCGAGGCAGTACCGGTTATGGCCAGTGGATGTATGAACGCATTGATTATGGGGGATTGGAAGTTGAAGATGTCTTCTATGCGAGAAACCACATGACGGAAAACTACCATTTTGTGGACAAAAAGCGAGTGGGCATCATTGGCTGGAGCCACGGCGGACTGATTACACTCATGAACATCTTTGAACATCCAGAAGCCTATCAAGTGGCCTTTTCGGGTGTTCCCGTCAGTGATCTCATTTCCCGCATGGGCTATTACACCGATGACTATCGCGCCCTGTACTCCGTTGATTATCACATAGGCAAAACAGCTTATGAAAATGTGGGAGAATACCGCAGAAGATCACCTGCCTGGAATACGCACAAGTTTCAAAATACACCGCTGCTCATTCACACCAATACCAATGACGACGATGTCAATGTCCTTGAGGTGGAGCATCTCATCAAGTCCCTGAAAGCAGACGGCAAGCAGTTTGAGTATGAAATATACAAGGACATCGAGGGAGGCCACAGTTTTGACCGAATTGACACCAAAATAGGCCGCTCCATTCGCCTGAAAATATGGAAATTCCTGGCTCGGGAACTCCACCCGGAAAAGCCCATTTCCACTATGGAGCAGATGTTTGAGGCCTCGTATTTGCAATAGCATTTTTTTGATTCATTAACCCGAAAGGGTTGTTCAAAGTAAGTGAGAAACTAAAATATCCAAGTAGAACGTCACCATGCAACTGCATTGTTCAGAACACAGTAAAACCGACGTTCAGAGTAAAGTCGGAATCTTTTCCTGTCTGGCAAGATGACCATGACAAGCGTTTGAAAGACAAGGCGAAGCACATAAAAACTCGCTCCGCAATGGGAACATGAATCTGTCTCCTGTCCATTTTATCTCTTCCAAAAGCGGAGCCGGTTGGTTGTCAAGCTTAGATGGGTCAATGCAAAGAAGAACCCGATGGAAGATCATCTAGAATATCGCGTACTTTTTGACCTAATTCCGGCAGGGTGAAGGGCTTTTGTAAGAAATGCAATCCCTCGAGAATGGCTCCTTTGTCGACAATCTGAGAATCAGCATACCCGGACGTGAAGAGAACTTTTAAATCGGGAATTTTTTCTGTCAGTATCGTGGCAAGTTCTTTACCGGTCATACCGGGCATCACCATGTCGGTGACCAGGATATCAGGCGCATTCTTAGCCTGTTGAGCGAATTCAACCTCTTTGAGAGCTTGCTCCCCACTGGAAGCACAGGTCACCTTGTATCCCTGCCTTGACAAAAGAGTAAGGGATAACTCTCGTACATCGTCATCATCTTCAACCAGCAATATGTGTTCATCACCTTGTAAATTGGCATCTTTAACTGCAACTTCCTTGTACTCTCCTTCACCTTTCTCCTCGTCGGAAACAGGCCAATAAATCGCGACCTCTGTTCCCCTTCCCGGTTCACTCTTTATGTACACACTGCCTTTATTCTGTTTGACAATGCCGTAAACCGTAGACAAACCGAGGCCTGTCCCTTTTCCCTGGGCTTTGGTGGTGTAGAATGGGTCAAATATTTTTTCCATGACATCAACAGAAATGCCAACGCCCGTGTCTTTTACGGTAATCTCAATGTGTTTGCCCTCTGTACTTCCAGAATGGTTACTCACAAACTCTTCATCGAGCCAACACACCTTTGCTGCAATATCAATTCGCCTGTCAGTGTTTTCTGTCCTCTCTTGAATAGCATCACGTGAGTTGACAATTAGATTTAAGAGTACCTGTTCAATTTGACCAGGATCTGCATTGACAGGAGGAAGATCATCTTCCAAATGAACATGAATTTGTATGTCTTCACCAATAAGGCGTTGGAAAATGCCCTTTTGTGCAGAAATAAAACGATTAAATTCAATAGCTTTTGGACTGAATATCTGCTGACGACTGAATGCCAGCAACTTGCTGGTCATTTCTTTAGCCCGAATCCCTGAACGCAAAATATTATTGGCTTTATTCTGAAGTTCAGGCTGATCGTGCAACGAGTCTCTCAGTAACTCTGCATAACCATTGACAACCGTCAGAAGATTGTTGAAATCATGGGCAATACCTCCTGCTAAGGTGCCTACTGATTCCATTTTCTTGGCCTGGTTCAATTGCCGCATAATTTTCTTTTCTTCAGTAACGTCATCTCCTATGACGAGATAACTGATCCGACCTTGTTCACTTACAACCGTAGATACGACAAGTGAGTTCCAATATTCGGTACCGTCTTTTCTCTTCAACAGGATTTCCCCGGTCCATTGGTTATGGTCTTTTAAATAATCGGCGATGACCACCTCTTCACCATCGACCTTATGACTCTCGGTTAAAAGAGGACACGGCTTTCCCAGTATTTCGTCCAATTGCATTCCTGTGGATCGAATATGAGCTTGATTGGCATATTCAACGCAACCGTTATCGTCACTGATGGACAGGGATACAGGGCTTTGTTCGATGGCCTCCGTTAAATTGCGAATATGTTCTTTAATTGAAAAATGCTTAATTGAAATAGCGATATGATTGGTTACAAACTCCAACAGGTGAACATCTTCGGAGGTAAAAGCGTTTTCTCTTTCATAACTCCGCACCACCAGAATACCAATAACCTCCTGATCGACGAGAAGCGGTACGCCGAGCCAGCTTTTACAGGATGACCCAACATAGCCAATTATGCTGAAATCTTCCATTTTTTTTATCTCCATTTCATTGAGCAGAATTGATTTCTTCTCAGAAATAACAACGGAGCAAATGGTTCCTTTCAAGGGCGCTTCATCCAGCTCATCTTTCTGATCGGCCATATAGGGAATGAGCAAGCGGTCTCTTTCGTTGTTTAGAATACCGATGAACAGATTTTTCGTATTAATATGTTTACTGAGTTGTTCGTTAATGTACTCATAGAGATCCTGAGCATTGGTCATGGTCTGTGTTGCACGCGATATGTTGTAGACTAGTTCCTTTTGCATTTGTGCTCGTTTGAGCTCCGTAATATCCGATGCAAAAGCGATAATCACAGCTTGTCCCTGGTGTATGCCTCGACAGACACGTACCTCCTTGGGGAATTCCACTCCATTGGACTTCAAACCCCAAAACACAAAACTCTGAGCGTTTCCGTCAAGTGCTAAATTGAGTTTCTCTTTGACGTCCTCCATGTTGTTCCTGCCAGGCGCGGAAATAAAATCAGGTGTCTTGCCAATAAAGAACGAGCTTGGATAACCGTACATCTGTTCAGCTCTTTTGTTGACAGCCAAAAAGCAACCCTGTTCATCCAAGATATAGATAGCATCCTGAAAATTATCAAACAGATCTCTGTAAGAGTGTTTGGATTCTTCCAGGGCTCTCTCCGCTTCAACATTGCCTGTTAGATCCTCGCCGTAACCAATACCGCCAATAACCTCACCCTGTTCGTTATACGTCGCCCGAAAGGTCATTTTGGTTGGAGTCACCTTGTCTGCAGTGATTGATTGATAATTTCCTTGAAAGAGTCCCTTGCCGTTTTTAAGGCACGACCTGATTTCACGCTTAAGAACCTCGTCATTCAGATCGAGCAGCATGTTAACCCCTATCAGTTTATCCTTTGAGCTTCCAATTAACCTGGCAAAAGCCTGGTTACAATCTTGAACGACACCGTCTTTATTAAACTGAAAAAAAGCAAAAGGAGCCGTGTCGATAATTGAATGCGAAATCAAGAAACCGGGGGCAGACTCGTCAGCCCTCTTTTGTGCCAGATCAGCTTGAATCTGTTCTAGCTGCCTGGAAAGACGCCTGTTTTCGCTTCGCAATGCATTTAATTCCGACTGACTCAAAGAAAACCCCTATTAATTCTACTCGTATAGAATTATATCGTCCACACTGGCTTTTACATAAACGTGTTTTTGTATTATTTGAAAAAACATCTCATACCTTATTGGAGTTCACCCGTGTTTAAGCAGGACTTTGACAACAACAAAGCCGCCCACCAATAGCAGGGCAGCCACCCAACATAACCAGTTAAAATGCTTGTCGATGAGTTTTTGCGCCTTTTCACCAAAGTAGTAGATAATCACCGCCTCCATAAAGAAACGAAACCCTCTGCTGATAGCAGCCATTAAGGTAAAGGTCAGCAAATTAAAGTGAAAGGCACCAGAGCTGATGGTGAATACCTTAAACGGAATGGGTGTAAGTCCGGCAACCAGAACCAGTGCTTCTCCGTACTCGTGATACCAGGTTTCAATTTTGGCGTATTGGTCCATCGCCCCGTAAAATTCGAGAATGGGCTGAGCTAGACTGTCAAAGGCAAAAATCCCCAATCCATAACCAAAAACACCGCCTAAAACAGACGCCAGAGTGCAAATTAAAGCCAGATGAAGGGACTTTTTTCGATTGACCAGACAAAGAGGGAAGAGCAGAATATCGGGAGGAATGGGGAAAAAAGAACTTTCAGCAAAGCTAATTCCCGCCAGCCAGTACTTGGCCTTGGGACGTGTTGAGAGGGACATGGTCCAGTCGTAGATGCTCCGCATGAGCTTAGTCGGATTCATTTTGAAATTCCCTGTAAAGTTGTTCTGCTGCTTTAGCATCCATGGAGTTCAAAACCCGGTTGTGTGTCATATCGATTTTTAGCGGAGTCGCTGAAATGAAACCCTCTCTATAAGCTGAATAGTCCGTACCTTCGACTGCTTCGTAGGTTGGGTGATAGGGGCCCAGCCAATAGTAGGGAATACCTCTTGGATCTTTTCGTTCTATCACGGAACTCTTAAAACTGCGATTGTCAAGCCGGGTAAACTTCATGCCCCGACTCGATAAAGGGGGAACATTGATATTCCACATGGCCGTGTTTGCAATCTCTCCGTTCAGAACTTTTCTAGCAAAGAGCCGTGCGACCCGTGCCGTGTTTTTGAAATGAAATAGACCCGATTTGGTTTGATTGGTAGAAACGGCCAATGCGGGTATGCCGTGTGCCTGCGCTTCGTATGCAGCCGCCACGGTTCCCGAGTAAGCGGTATCTTCGCCCAGGTTCACCCCGTGATTGATACCCGATAAAACCAAATCGGGCTTTCGATCCTTCATCAGCACATGCAGGGCCACATGGATGCAGTCTGCCGGGCTGCCGTTCAAGGCGTAGGTATTTCGGTCTACTTTTCGCAACCGAAGGGGCGTGCTAAGCGATATTTTATGACTGACCCCGGAGCAGTTCTGATCGGGAGCCACAATAAGAATATCGGCAACGTCCCTCATCGTCCTGGCTAGAGCTTGCAGTCCCTCCGCAAAGTAGCCATCATCATTGGATAATAAGAGCAGCGGTTTTGACATCATATTCTCTTGCAGTGTGATTTACCCTGTCGTGAATGAAACAGGGTCTCCTATTATAATCATATGATGGATTTGTGGTATGAAGAATTTGCAAATCAAAAGGACTCTTAAAACCTAAAAACGCGCCAATTTAACTCACAAAGTGCCCTTGACTGTGACAATTGCCCATCCCGCTGGCTTGCCTGTCCTGCTTAACATCACTCTGCGGCCAATGAAAATGCCTGTAAACGTTCTTTTACAACTTTGAAAACCACAGTCACACCAGGTATTTAGATATCTCACTCCAGAGGGTTCCTCTTTTCAGGGGTCAAGAGAAGGCCTCGTGTTTTTTATGAGAACATCGTAGAGCAATCGCGTCATTCGGGTTAGAATAGGCGTATTAAGCTACTCCTCACAGGAGTTTCAACCAGGAGTCAAAAAATGAAAAACAGATACCTAGTCAAAGGAGTCGTGCTCTTCTTGATTCTGTCCCTAATACCAACACAAGCAGTGGAAAATGTCATCCGATTCAAACTCCTCAAAGCGGAAAGGGAATCTTCCACGCATCGCTTTCAGGGCATTACAGAGGTTCACTTTGGTTTAGAAGATGTCGCTTCTATTGAATATGAAGAAGAAGACACGGGCTACGCTGTTACCGATGAAATGTGGCTGAATACCTATTTTGGTTTTTTCGTAACAGCCGCTTATTACGGCCAGTATTCAACAACCATCCAGCTGAACGATGGTTCCCTTTTCACCGTAGATGAAAACATCATCATGCTCTATGGAGGCATTAGTTTTAAGAGAGACTTCAAAAAGAGAGTGCGGCTTCAGGCCAACCTCGGTTACGGCTATTGGCGAGACAGAATGCGAGCTAACAATCTAGCCAGTGCCGATCTGGATCCTCCAGAGGACACCCTTTATAAAATATCCAATCACGAAGGGTTTTCCCCTGCTTTTGAAGTGGGCTTGTCCTATTTTATCACGCCTACTGTGGCTTTAACCGCCAACGTGGAACACACCGACGTCTTTGACCTGGACATGGAGGCATGGAGTGCCTCACTCTCCATTATTTATTAGTAAAAAAAGTAAAGGGTATGACATGAAAGAAAAAGTTTTTTTATACGGTGAAGATAGATTATCGGCAGGCTACGCACTTGAAATCGCACACGGGCAGAGAAGAGGCCTGATTGGCGAACGTGCTTCTGCAAGAATTGCTGCTTCTGAAGAAATTGTCAGAGATATTGTCTCCAAGGATACCACTGTCTACGGCATCAACACGGGTTTTGGTCCGCTCTGCACAACCACCATCTCGGCAGATGAAACCAGGGAACTGCAACACAACTTATTGAAAAGTCACAGTTCGGGTATCGGCGATGCCCTGCCGGCAGATATCTCCAAAATAATGATGATCCTGAAAGTGCATGCTCTTGCACAGGGTTTTTCTGGTATTCGCAGGCAAACACTGGACAGAATGCTCCTGCTCATTGAAAACGACGTGGTTCCCGTTGTTCCCACTCAGGGTTCGGTAGGCGCATCAGGCGACCTGGCTCCCCTGGCCCATTTGTTTCTTCCATTAATTGGTTTGGGTGAGGTTGAGTTTAAGGGACGAGTGATGACTGCTGAAGGGGCTCTCAACCAACTGTCACTAAAACCGCTGAATTTGGGGCCTAAAGAAGGCTTGGCTCTTATCAACGGCACCCAATTCATTGCGGCCAATGCGTTGAAGGGGCTGCAGCGATTCAAGAGCTGCCTGGATCAGGCAGATATCATGGGAGCTATGTCCATTGAGGCTCTGCTGGGCTCCCAAAAGCCCTTTAACGAGCAGCTGCATACCTTGAGAGCTTACAAAGGAAACTGCTTCGTAGCCGGACATTTGAGACTGCTCCTTAAGGACTCCCAAATTAACCAGTCCCATCAACACTGTTCATCGGTTCAGGACCCTTATTCCCTGCGCTGTATGCCTCAGGTACACGGAGCTTCACGAAACGCGTGGCTCAACTTAAAGGAGTCACTGGATATTGAGATGAATTCCGTCACCGATAATCCCATTATACTGGACAGAGAAAACGCCATCAGCGGAGGCCACTTCCACGGCCAGCCCATTGCCCTGCCAATCGACTACGCCTCCCTTGGCGTCGCTGAACTGGGTAGTATATCCGAAAGGCGCGTCTACTTTCTGATGGAAGGCAAACGCGAGGGGCTGCCCAAATTCCTGATCGACCACAGCGGTCTGCATTCGGGCTTAATGATTCCTCAGTACACCGCTGCGTCTCTGGTAAGTGAAAACAAAACCATGTGCTTCCCTGCCAGTGCAGACAGCATTCCCACCTCCATCGGCCAGGAGGATCACGTCAGCATGGGCTCGATTGGATCGAGGAAGTTCCACAAAATGCTGGATAACATCGAAAAAATACTGGCCATTGAACTGCTGTGCGCTTCACAGGGGATGGAGTTCAGAAAGCCATTGAAATCCAGTGTCATACTGGAGGCCTGTCACCGTGAAATACGAAAGCACATTAGCTACATTCACGAGGATCGCATTTTTGCCCAAGACATGGCCAATGCGCTGGAACTGGTGAAAAACTCGACGCTGATCCATGTCGCCAAACAGGCCATCGAGGAACATGCGCTTGCGGTCGATATTCCCTATGAAAGTGATTTCTCGCTTTATTGATTCAGTATGATGAGAGCGGACTTATCACACTTAAGACCGCTTTTTGTAAGATCGATGTCTTTTCCGGTTGATGTTCCAGTCAAGCCGGGCAGGCACCGGTCTCGCTGAACGCGCAGCTTGACAAACACACCCAGGCTCCACGTAAAGGCACCATCACTCCCTGGCGCTTTGAGGTCTTCCTTTTCCAAGGTCCCAAAGCGCTCTGCGAGCTCTGAAGCGGAACGCGCCAGAGCCGCAGGGTTCGCTTTAAGCAGCTTGAGCTATTCCGTGGGTTTTACCAACTTCAAGCCCAGTTCGTTCAGTTGGGCGTCTGCCACCGAAGAGGGCGACTCTGTCATGGAACACAGGGCGGAAGTGGTTTTTGGGAAAGCAATCACATCTCTGAGCGATTGTTCTTTTGCCAGCAACATGACGATTCGATCCAGACCCAATGCAATCCCGCCATGCGGTGGAGCACCGTAACTCAGAGCATCCAGCAGGAACCCAAACTTCTCTTCGGCTTCTTCTTCACTGAGTCCGAGCGCTTTAAACATCAGGTTCTGAATATCCCTGCGATGGATTCTGATGGATCCGCCGCCAATTTCATAACCATTGAGCACCAGGTCGTAGGCTTTGGCTTTCACTTTACCGGGCTCCGTTTCCATAAGAGCCAGGTCTTCATCCAGAGGCGATGTAAAGGGGTGATGCAGCGCCACATAGCGGTCTGAATCCGGGTCGAACTCGACCAGAGGAAAGTCAACAATCCACAGGAATTTGAACTGATCTTCGTCAATTAAACCGAGATCTTTACCGAGCTGATTCCTCAGGGCACCGAGAGTCTGATTGGCTCGATCTCTGGTATCGGCTACAAACAAGAGCAGATCACCCTGAGAAGCGCCGGCCTTTTCAAACAAGGCCTGAACCAGTTCTTCACCCAGGAACTTCATAATGGGCCCGGAGAACCCGTTTTCTCCCCATTTGAGCCAGGCCAGACCCTTGATCCCATAGTCTTTTTTCAACCAGGACTCGAGGGTTTCAATGTTCTTTCTGGAATAGGATGCGGCCCCTGGAGCGCAGACGGCTTTTACCTTGCCGCCAGCCTGAACGCATCCAGAAAAGACTTTAAAACCGCAATCGGCCACCTGATCGGAAAAATCCAGTAACTCCATATCAAAACGCAGGTCCGGTTTATCACTGCCAAAGCGATCGAGCGCTTCCGCATAGGACATTCGCGGGAACGACGACTCAATATCCACACCAATGACCTTCATGATGCCAGCCATCATGGGCTCAACCACATTGAAAATATCGTCCATTTGAACAAAGGACATTTCCATGTCAATTTGAGTGAATTCAGGCTGGCGATCCGCTCTGAGATCCTCGTCCCTGAAGCATCGGGTTATCTGGAAGTAACGCTCAAAGCCGCTGACCATGAAGAGCTGCTTGAAGATTTGAGGTGATTGGGGCAGCGCGTAGAATTTGCCCTTGTGAACACGGCTCGGCACCAAATAGTCGCGAGCACCTTCGGGTGTGGACTTGGTGAGGATGGGTGTTTCCATCTCGAGGAAGTTCATTTGATCTAGGATCTTTCTGACAGCCATGGTCACTTTGTGCCTGAGAATGAAGTTGCGTTGCAGACAGTCTCTCCGTAAATCGAGGTAGCGGTATTTTAAACGCAGCTCATCACCCACACCACGCAGGTCGTCTTCAATGGGAAAAGGCGGTGTTTCAGATGTGTTTAAAACCGTCAGACTGTTGGCCCAGATCTCGACTTCACCTGTATCCATGTTGGAATTAATGGATTCGGGATCCCTCAACTTGACAACACCGCTCACGGCGATGACGAATTCGGAGCGCAGTGTTTTGGCAAGCTGGTGGCTTTCAAAATCAATATCGGGATTGAAAACAAGCTGAGTGGTACCCCAACGATCCCTGATGTTGATAAAAATAAGGGCTCCCAGGTCGCGTCTCCGCGACATCCAGCCCAGCAGGGTAACCTGCCTGCCTTCATCTTCTGCACGCAGCGCGCCGCAATGATGGGTGCGCTTCAGACTTCCTAAATTTGAAACGGTCATGTTTTCTCCTCTACTCTTGAAACTGTTTGAATTTGATTGGCAATTTGATCCACAGAAACCGTGTTCTGCTGCGAGTTCCTCATGTTCTTCATGAGCACCTCGTTGCGGGCGGCCTCGTCTTCTCCCACCAAAGCGACCATGGCGGCACCTGATTTATTGGCCTTCTTCATTTGGGATTTCATGCTGCCACACCGAATATCATAGCCAACATGGTAACCCCTGTTTCTCAATTCGGTCATGGTCTTCATGTGATTGACAAGAAAGTCCCGATTACCAAAAACAAAGAACAAATCCGGTGCGGGTTTTTGGAAGCGTTGGTATTTTTCCAGAACACTTACCAGGCGATCCATGCCGAGAGCCCAGCCAAAAGCGGGTACATCGGGACCGCCCAGAGATTTCAGTAACCCGTCGTAGCGGCCTCCGCCCATGATGGCACTTTGAGCTCCCAAATCACCACTCAGCAACTCAAAGGCCGTCTTGGTGTAGTAGTCGAGTCCGCGAACCAGAAAGGGATTCACCTCAAAATCCACACCCAGACTTGAAAGCCCGGCCTGCACTTCGGCAAAATGAGCCCGGTTCTCTTCGTTCAGAAATTCCGAAATCGAAGCCAGGTCTTTCAGCTCTTCCTGACAGTGCGGATTCTTGCAATCCAGCACACGCAGGACGTTTTTCTCCATTCGCACCTTACACTTGGCGCACATTTTCCCTTGCTTGAGCTGGAGTTCCCCGCGCAAATACGAAAGATAAGCCGGACGGTCCCTTTCATCGCCAATGGAGTTGATGACCAATTTGACATGGGGCAGCTCAAAGGGCTCCAAATAACTCATCAATGCCTCGATGGTCTCCACATCAATCATGGGATCCTGGCTGCCAAACACCTCGACACCCAACTGGGAGAACTGCCTGTAGCGACCGGCCTGAGGTCGTTCATAGCGAAACATGGGACCCATGTACATCAATTTGACCAAGTCACCACCGCGAGTCAGGTTATGCTGAATGACTGACCGACACACAGAGGCCGTCAACTCCGGTCTCAGCGTCATTTCGCGGCCGCCTTTATCCACAAAGGTGTACATCTCCTTGGATACAATATCTGTTTCATCGCCAATTCCGCGCTTGAAAAGAGCGGTCTCTTCGAACATGGGTGTGCGGATCTCTTCAAAACCGTACTTCGCAAAATGAGATTGTGCCCTTGACTCGATGACTTGAAAAATACGCGTCAATTCGGGTAACAGATCTCTTGTGCCTTTAGGTGCTTTCAAAACAACCTCCAATTAAAAGAGGAAGTTTAACCAAAAGAGGCGGCATTGGCAAAGGTTTAGTTTCGATATGATCCCGAAAAGCGGCGTTGTCACCAGGTCAACTGCGCTTTTTAAGATGATCCATGCCCTAACCAAACAAATTGTTCCAAACTCAGGCTGCACGGTACGCCGTAATCTTTTCATACAAAACCTCATTCACCTACTGGAAAAAAGGCGTTAAAAAGTTCATAATAAGAGCATGTCATGTCAACCTGGTGCAATCCGGATTTTTGGCAGCAAGCAATACGCCATACATATCAAACAGTTTCTGGGTTCTAAAAAGGTTCTTACGTAAGAAGTTGACTTTTATTAAGTTTGGGAGGAGAGGAACATGTCTTCAGATACATTCACCGAAATAACCACACAATCGTGGGGCAGCCGTCTAAAGGATTCCATTGGCGGCATTTTCTTCGGAATCATCATGGTCATCGCTTCCTTTATTCTACTGTTTTGGAATGAAGGCAGAGCGGTAAAGAGAGCACAGGCACTGGAGGAAGGTGCGGCCAGCGTCATCAGTGTCTCATCCCTCGAAATAGACCCCGCTAATGAGGGGAAACTGGTTCACGTAACGGGGGAAACGCAAACTTCAGAAATCCTGTCCGATTCCAACTTCAAAGTCAGTCAAAAGGCCATTCAACTTACACGTTCTTCCGAGATGTATCAGTGGGAAGAGAAAAAGGAAAGTAAGACCAAAGAAAAGGTAGGCGGAAAAAAGGAAACCACAACCACCTACACGTATAGAAAGGTGTGGTCTGCTGCTGCTATTGATTCCAGCAATTTCAAGAAACCCGATGGCCACGACAATCCGGGCGGTATTCTGTATCCTCAAGAAAGTCGTCAGGCAGAGGAAGTTAAACTCGATGCTTTCAGGCTTACTTCGAGCCAAATCAGCAGTATTTCGGGTTTTCAACCTTTGGCGCTCCCTCATGATGTTTTGGACACGATCCCATTAGAAAACCACTCTAAATTCCAAATAGAGGGAAACACACTCTACTACGGAAAGGATCCCTCAAATCCGGAAATAGGTGATCTTAAAATTCAATTCCGTTACATTCCCCCCGGACAAACCATTAGTGTCATTGCTCAACAAAAAGGCAACAGCTTCCTGCCTTACGTGGCCAAGTCAGGAAGCCAAATTGATCTCTTGTCCTCGGGCTCTCTAACCGCAGAAGCCATGTTCCAGTCGGAAATGCGAAGTAATACCATTTTGACATGGGTTATACGAATTGGCGGCTTTTTCCTGATGTTTATCGGTTTTAGAGTCATGTTCAATATCTTCCGAACACTGGCCGCCGTCGTTCCTTTCATTGCAAAAATCGTCGGATTTGGTCTCTCTCTTCTGTCGGGCTTACTGGCAGCTTCCTTCACACTGTTAACCATCGCCATTGCCTGGCTCTTCTACCGACCGTTGTTGAGCATCATCCTCATTGTCGTTGTTGTCATCATCTTGGTAGCAGTAAGAATGTTGAAAAAAAACAAGCAGGAAGCGTCGTTTGTTCCGCCTCCACCAACTGTGTAAACATGAGGACTGCGTTGTACAGGAAATCAGAATCGGCTTTTGGAAGTCCCATGATTGACAGGCATCTAAAGACTTCAAGAAGTGTAGCGCTTAACCGTCTCCTTTGGTTATTTCTACCGGTGATTTTGGTTTTGTTTAACTGCGGCCCAACCGCAAAAGATCCCATCCAGCTTGCGGGCTTGGTAGATCAGGTTACAGTTGACTACGATGATCAAATGGTTCCCCATATCCATGCTGAATCCTCAAAAGATGCCATCCGGGTTCAGGGCTACCTTCACGGTCTTCAGCATGGAGAGAACCTTATTCGAGCTCTCGAAGTGTTTAAAGGTCAATTCAAAGATCCCCAGGGCCCGGGTGAATGGCTGTTGCTCTCTCGGTTATTTGAATCATTCCCCATGCAAGAAACCGCTGAAGAATCCCTGAAGCTCTACCCCGTTGCATCCAAAAACACGCTGCAATGGTATCTGGAGGGTATGAATGAGGCCACTCCGCAACACAAATGGGTTCCCACAGACCTCATCCTGCTCCATCGCGGATACGCTTTCCTCATGAACAACTGCCTTCCCCGTGCCTGGCTGCAATTTTCAGAGTCCTTTTCAGCAGGACAATCCAATTCACCACCCTTCACACTCTCAACCGAGGTACTCCCGCTCTTTCAGGGACCCTCCATTGAATGTGTCAGACAAAACAGAACCGCCCCTTTTGATATTCAATTCAGAACATCTCCCTCCTGGTGGTTCGTCTTTCAACCCGTGCGAATCAGCACACCGCAGTTTAAAGTGGAAGGTATCAGCCTGGCGGGTTTACCTCTGGTTGTAACCGGTTCCACTGCGACTCTTCAGTTCACTCAGGTTCCCATTGAAGGTGACACCAGTTTCATCTTCCCCATGGACACAGGCAAATCGGAACTTTTAGACGCTATTTCAGACTCCCTGAAGCTCGAAGATTTGAAGAAACAGGGTGTTTCCCTGCCCATTACAGCCATTGACCAGAACAGCAACTTAGAGCCCAGGTTTTATTGGACAGGTTTCAGACCTTCAGCTGACCTGCACACATTCCATGTGTTAATTCACGCAAAGTCACTGGAGGAAGCCAGTTACGCCTTCGAATACCAACAAGTTCCGCTCGCGGAATGGACGCTCCACTCCCCGCCCTTCAGCTCCGTTGTCATGGAAGTTGGAACCAGAGCCGTCAACCGACAAGCGGTTCTTTCCGCTGACTATGTCTATCCCTTTAGCGGGCACACCGCGATCAAGAAAACCATCGCGTCTTCTGTCCGGGGCTATAACTTTCAGCACGATGGCAACAACTCCTCAGACGCACGCTTGAAAAAGCTCATGACCCAATGGTTAAACGGACCGTTGAAATACCTCATGGCAAAACCGGAATGGCAAGAAGCCAAAAAGCTCATGACAGAAGACAGGGAAGCCGCCGTCCAGTTACTTTGGAGAGAGCTGCTGGCAATATCGGAAGAATCCATTCCAGTAGAACTGAGCCAGAACAATCCCATCGCAGTGCGACATGTACTGCTGGCAGAAAATGATCGATCCACGCACATGGACAGCGAAGCGAAATCAATAGAAATCATGAATCACCTAAGCCAAATTCTCTCAGGCATATCCTGCGAGTTGAAAAATGTCAAAAACGCTGCGTCACTGTTGTCCTGTTACATGCCGGATGCACCCCAAACGCTCTACAGCCTGCCTTATCAATCGCCCTCCTGTGATAATCCCAATGGCATCTTCTTTACCAGCTTTCAGTCTGAGATCATCCGATGCGCTACTCACCAGGTTCGCCTTCGCACTCTGAGTGAAGGCCCTATGCCCATTCGCACAATGCCTTTCTCCATCACCGGAAAGCCCACCACACCAAAAGGCACAAGATGGAAAGTCAAGCCTTCCATGGTGCTTGTACCCTCCGGAAATTAACGGCCGCGGCTTTCTTTCCCGTTTGAACCATCTGTTTTATGAGACCGCACGGTCAAAAGGAGTCGCTATGAAAACCAGTTTCATCTTGTCATTACTCTTCATCTCGAGTATGTATAGTATCAGTGAGGATAAGAATGTGAGAGGAGAAAAAGCCATGGAAACGATTACTCTTGGAGGCGGCTGCTTTTGGTGTGTGGAAGCTATTTTTGAAGAAGTTAGAGGTGTTTTAGAAGTGGTCTCCGGCTATACAGGCGGCGAACTTGAAAACCCAACCTACAAGCAGATCTGCACAGGAGAGACCGATCACGCCGAAGTATGCAAAATAACCTACGATCCCAACCTGATTTCACTTGAAGAACTTTTGGAGATCTTTTTCAAAACACATAACCCAACCACACTCAACCGTCAGGGTGCGGATGTTGGGACCCAGTACCGCTCAGTCATCTTTTATCACAATGATGACCAGAAAAAACGCGCCCAAACAGTCATCGATCAGCTCAATCGCGCTGAAATCTGGAGCAAACCCATCGTAACGACCCTTGAACCTCAAGCTCCCTTTTATGCCGCAGAAGATTACCACCAGAATTACTATGCCAGAAACCCTCGCCAGGGCTACTGCCGCATGGTGATCACCCCTAAACTGAACCAATTCAGAAAAGTCTTTGAAAAATATCGCGTGGGAAAGAAGTAACCGCTGGTTTTGAATGACAAAACACACTTGCTGATCACCGAGATAGCGTTGTTTGATTGAGGTGATAGTCTTTCTCTGACCCCAAGGGCGCAAACGGATGCGGCTCGAGGCGACTTTCGTATCGGGCCGATTCTTTATTTATTGGCCAGAAAAGGGTGTCGAAAGTCAATTTCACAGCCCTTCGCCAATCTGATTGGCTTTCATTTACAGGGATTTTTCAATAGAAAATCTGACTTGACCCAATGTCTGTTTCATTTTGGATTTCCCGTTCAGTATGACAGGTCGTATTCCTGTTGCATTCACCATCAGTAAAAAAGCCCGGCATTGCACCGGGCTTTCTTTGCTTTAGCTTTTAGAGCTTCTTTTCCAGAAGCTATTTCGCTTTCTGGATGAGGTCCTGCTTGGTGTAGAAGAATTTCGCGCCGTTTTGCCCGCTTAATTCGTAGACCCAGGATCCGTGGAATTCATTGAATTTCTTCAGCTCATCGTTAAGTTGCAGAACTTTGGATTTTTCTTTCAGTTCTTCTTCCGATTCCTGTCCCGTCAGCTGGATTTGCTTGAGTTGGTGACCGGACTGGACTTTCATGTAAATTGTTTCGCCCTTCTTTCCAACGGCAATTTGATAGTGCGCCTTGTTTTTCAGGTACACCGTCACCGCATTGGTGAAGCGAACATCTTTTACTTTGGGATTATCGGCCAGGAAGGCGTCTTTAATTTTGAGATTGGAAAGCAGCCCTTTAACCTGCCCGAACTCGGAGGCCTTGGTTTCCATGCCTTTAGGCAGCTTTTGTAGTTGAAGCGTGCCGCCGTCGTCTTCGATGGTATACCCGTTACCTTCAATTTTAAGAACGTCACTTTGCGGAATATTGAGTATGTCATCTTTAATCAGGCTGGATGGCGTGACATTCAGGTAACTGGTTTTAGACGTCAGGTAGATGGTTTCATCGTCTCCGTTCTTCTTGACGTAAGAGCCCTGACCGCCTTCCGCCTTTTTACCGATAAAGAAGTTGACCATCTCCTTACCGGCATCGTTTTTGAAAATGATGTGGGTTGTTTCAGCGGGACCTTCGAGCACTTCCAACTCTTTGCTTAATTCCGCACCGGAACCAATTTCATCTTCCAGCTCCATATCCAGAATGCTGGTGATAATGCGGTTAACGGCCTGGTTCTTGGCGGGATAGCCCGCTTTACTCGCCATGGAGAAGTGATCGTCTTCCCGCTTGAGTTCAACGTGATCCTTTCCTTTGTCGATCAGGATCTCGCTGATGTTATCGGGATTCAAATTGGAGAGGAACTTTTGTCCTCTTTCAAACCGATCTGAACTGTCTTGCGCCTGTTTGAAGGCCATGAATGAAAGTACAAATAAAATAACAGCGGCAATGCCGAGGTAGCGATTCAAGTTCATGCCACACCTCCTTTAACCCGATAGTCTTTCGCTCTTCGGCGGAAGAAGAGGAACAGCCCCATTGCCAGAACCAGCAGAGGCATCATCCACATGGTAATGGCTTTTACCATGGTTTCTTCACCCTCAAGACGGGAGCGTTTGTTCTTCCGAATCTCGTAGAGCTCTTTTTCGGCATTCCTGATCTTCTCATTGATCTGGTTCACATCGTCGCGAACCTTCTTTTGCAGAAGACTGGCATTTTGCTTGGTGGCCTGACTCTGCTTATCGCGCACTTCTTTCTGGAAGCGCTCAATATCCGCGCGAATCTGCTTTTCTCTGTCCAGCGTTTCCTTGTCGGCCTGAGCTTCAATGGCATCAAAGCGCTTGAAGGGCCTTTTGATGGTGGCTTTTGCTCTGACATCCATTAACTCTTTGGCACCCATCAGGAAATCGAGACTGTTCAACAGCACTTTGTGATTATCGCCGTTGGCAACGGTACCAAGGAAGGTTTTCTGGTAAGCAAAAACATCCGAAATGAAGTCCACATCGGCGAAAATAAGCACAACAGACTCCGCTCTGGCATCTTCGGCAACCGCTTCTTTTTTCACCATTTCAGCACCTTCTTCAGGCGGCAGTTCAACACCGGGCGGTAAGCCTGCGGGCGGTTCCGGTGTGGAAGCGGCAAATTCGGCTCCTTCAGGGAAAGCAGAATCCAGCTTACCTTGAATGAGGTAGCTCATTACCACCGGTTTACCGGCAGAGGAGTAGTTATCCAGTAGTTTTCCAGGTCTGTTGAAGTCGAGGTATTTCAGTTCGTTGGGATCTCCACCGTAGGGCAGACCCGGTTTGACATTGAGAAGTCCCGCATCGGAAGTCATGGTTACCAACGGTGTGAATTCCGCTTTTTCTTCATCGGTAACAGTCAGTGAACCGGCGGTGAAGAAACGAACGGTATTGACGCCCTTGAAAATAGGTGAATCCTTGTCGAAGACCGCATCGCGCGAATCCTGTGTCACCTGAAGGTCGACAATCACTTTCTGAGCCGGCCCGTTCTGCTGTACCGGTCGCTTGACCGCGAGGTTGTAGTCGGCTATGAACTCGTCTTCCTCTCGCTTAATGCCCCATTTATCCATGAGCTTCTTAAGGTTGGAAGAGGGTTTGTAGTTGTAGGCAGCCATGGGATTTTGCGGATCTTGTGGAGCCTGGTCCTGCAGGCAGTAAGGGTCGAGGAAGATCAGGGCGTTGCCGCCGGTGACAATCCACTCATCCAAAGCCCAAAGTTGTTTGGTGGAGAGAGAACGCGGGTGAACAACCATAACCAGATCGTATTCATCGTGTGAAATGTGATCGCTTTCCTTGTCGATCCTGGAAAGATCGTATTCCTCTTCCATCAGTTTCATGCTAATCCAGGAATCCTTTGCCTGTTTTCCCTGATAGGCCATCAGCTGTTGGTAGTAGGGGTTGTTGTCTGTCAACACTTCGAGACTGGAGATGATTCCAATGCGTTTTTTCTTTGGCCACAGCAGGCGGTAGAGTGTTTTGGAGATCTCGTATTCCAGAGTTTCCTGTTTTTCAGGCCACAGGAAGGGAATGACAGCCTTACTTCCCGTTTGCGTTTTAAAGACAATGCCGAAATAGAACATATCGCCGTGCTGATTGATTGGTTTTCCTTCAAGTCCGTCATCGGCGGCGTCTTGTGCTTCGTCGGTATCGGTGACGGGATCGACATAGTGAAATAGTATCTTGCCGTCAGAGTAACGTTCGTATTCTCCCAATAAACTGCGAACGTAGTCCGCGTAAGAGATGAAGTTTTTAATGAATTGAGGCAGTTTCTTGCCTGTATCTTCAGAGAAGTAGAGTGTCACGTCGACGGGTTTAACGCCTTCACTCCTCATTTTTTCCAGAATCTCGTGGGTTCCGTTCGTTAAAGAGTAGAGATTATCGGCTGTGAAGTCGAGCCTCGCTCCCCTTGTCTTGTTATACAAAAAGTGCGTGAGAAACAAACCGCACAAGGCCAGAAGGACCAGCGTGATTATACTTTTAGTTTTCATCGATGAACCTCCTTACGATGCCTTGGTCTGGTTGAGAACGACAATGCCGCCGAAAAGCCAGATTGCTGTCATGATAACGAAGAATGCCAGTGAACGAAATTCCAGCAAACCACGTGTAAGTGAGCCGAAATGATCGGTAATACTCAAACTCGCCAGTAATTGTTCAGGATAGGCGCCAAAAAACGAATTGACCACCTGCAGGGTTTGAGGAAGCCCAAGAATCAAGAAAATAACCGATGCGGTGATACCCAGAATGAAGGCCACCACCTGATTCTTGGTCAACGCCGAGAAGAGCATGCCGATCGAGAGGAACGCGGCACCCAGCAGGAAGCAGCCTAGGTAACCCGTAAAAATGGGTCCCCAGTCGGGATCGCCCAGATAGGCGGTCATGAACACCATGGGTGTGGTCAGCAGCAGTGAAAAACCGAGGAAACACAAACCAGCCAGGAACTTGCCAAGGTAAGCACCTTCAAGTGTGATGGGCAGGGTAAAGAGAATTTCAATGGTGCCGGTCTTGCGCTCTTCAGCCCACAAACGCATGGCCACCGCGGGAACCAGGATGACAAAGATCCACGGAATGAACGCGAAAAAGGAGATCATGGAAGCTTGTCTCAGCTCCAGGAAACGCCCAAAGTCCCTGGAAAGCGCCAGGTAACTGGAGGCCAAGAGAAAGATAACAACGAAAATGTAGCCGAGAGGAGAGGCAAAGTAGCCTTTGAACTCCCTGGCAAATACGGGTTTAAAACCGGTAAAGTTCATCATGTGGTCACCCCCTGAGTAACGGATCTGAAGAGGTCATCCAGACGACCTTCCTGCAGGTGAACGGAGTGGAGCTCTGTTTCCTTGAGAATTTGCATCATTTCGGTAAGGTAATTGCCGCCGTCTTTGGGAATCATCTCAAACTCTGTTTTCGAGTGGCGTTTCAGTCTCTGGCACCACTCGCGACTTTCGATATCTGCCAGTAAATCGGCGTTCTCTTCCACCAGGGAAACAACGATGACGTTGTGATTGGGCGCTTGCTCAATCAGTTCAGCGGGAGTGGAATCAACCAGAATTTTTCCCTCGGAGATAATTAACGCTCTGTTGCACACGCGCTCGACTTCATCCAGAATGTGAGTTGAGAGAATAATGCACTTGTTTTCGGATAAACTGCTGATTAAATCCTGCACCAGGGCTTTCTGGTTGGGATCCAGTCCATCGGTTGGTTCGTCGAGAATGAGAACTTCCGGATCGTGAATGAGAGCCTGAGCCAGACCCACCCGGCGCTTGAACCCCTTGGACAGGGTTTCGATGTTCTGGTGAACCACCGACTCCAGGCCTGTCATGGCAACCACTTTCTCAATGGCCGCTTTGGGATTATCCAGCGATCGTGCCGCCGCTATGAACTGTAAAAAGCCGGTTACGGTCATTTCACCGTAGGCAGGGGCGCTTTCGGGCAAGTAACCGATCATTTTTCTCGCTTGTAAATTGTCACTGGCTAAATTAAAGCCGCTAACCTCGATGCTGCCCTTATCAGCATCTAAGAATCCAGTGATCATCTTCATTGCGGTCGACTTGCCCGCACCGTTGGGCCCCATAAAGCCCAGCACATCACCCTTGGAGACCGAAAAACTGATTCCATCCACAGCTTTAATCGGCCCGTAATACTTGAATAGGTCTTTAACCTCGACTAGGGTCGTCATCATCATCTCCATTTATAAAGGTATTTGGCAATCCATCGCAATTTTTTCCGTGTCATACATGAAAGTAAACCCAAAGTTCGACATGATTCCGGATTGCCATATAAAAAGCAGGTACGCCATGTTGACATACCTCTGCCGTCATAAGGTCTACAACAGCATAGCTGCAGCCCGTATAGGGCTGTCAAGGGCAAATTTTATGCCAGGATTTGGATATGGGAAAGGGGGAGATTGAGAGATGCCGATAAACATGCCTTGGTTTTTGCGATAATTCATTTGATGCGTTGTTCGCCTAAACCAGGAAAGGCACAGAACCCGTGTTGCTGTGCCTTTGGATTTGAGTTAGTCGCATTGCTATTGCAGACTTTCAAACTTCTTGTTGAGTAAAAACTCCCTGGATGTGACCTTGTCTTCCATTTTCTGGATGCGGCTTTCCATGTTGTTAAAGATGTTCGTAACGGTCTGATACATTTCGCGCGGGTTTCTGGCGCGTTTGTTTTGCTCAGGTCGGCCTCCAGAAACATTCCTGGCGGCGTGAAACTCCATTTGCATGTCCATTAAATCGGGTTTGGGCATCAGCCAGCAGCACACGAAGTAGACCAGAATGGAAAGGGGGAACCACATCACCAAAGCGACAAGAGCCGCCATGCGCACCCAAAAGGCGCTCACACCCCAGTATTCCGCCAGTCCACCGCAAACACCGCACATCACCTTGTCGTTCTTCGATCTGCATACTTTTTTAGTTTGTGCGTCTTGATAGCTCATGGTGCCTCCCCTAACGCTGTCTTGAAAGAATATCGTTTAATCGATCGAGCCGGCGATCCAGCTCGCCAATTTTAATGTACGTGGCGTTCACACCACTTGTTTGGCCCTGACTGAACGATTGTCCTGCAGCGGGTTTCTTTTTTGTGATGAGGTAGATCAATGCAACGACCAGGACCGCCAACCAGACACTCTTGTTAAAAAGCAGGACGGAAAAGGCGGAGATAACGGCCCCGAGAGCTCCTGCAAAAACGCCCAGAATTTTGAAGAAAATGCTGAATATCCACAGCAGAAAGAGTACACCTAACCCGATAACGATCCACTTGAGCAGTTTCATTTCTCTTCCTCTTCTTTTTTCTCATTTTGCATGAGAATGTCTTCCAGGTTTTGCAGGCGTCGGCTTAAATCCTCAGCGCGATCCGCCAAATCGCGCCAGGACTCCAGATCTCCCTGGTGGTGATGGTGGTTGCGGCGTTGACCGCTGCCTCCGTTTCTTTTATCGATGATTAAAACGAGAAGATTGTACGTGAGTGCCATCCCCACGATCGTAATAATCGAACCGAAAACAATAACTACTGGACTCATCGCTTACCCCTTTTTTCTCCCATGATGATAAAAAACAGAAATGCGGCTCCCACTGAAATTAACGGAAGCACCGTTGATATAATCAAGAGACCAATTACCCATTTGAGCATTCCTTCTCTCCCCTGGTGTCATTCTATACCCTGTTGAGAATGGATGCTTACTATTTATCATCTAATTCTGGGTTGCTGTTTCCAGCCTTTCGGGCCTTGATTCGCTCCAGCTCCTTTTCTACGATGTTTTCATTCTCAAGATCCTGGAATTTCTTTTCCAGACTCTCGTTGCTCACTTGAAGCACTTCGGCCTGGGCATTGAATCGGTCGATCTTCTGCTCGTAATGGTCAAAGCGGGCAAACGCTCCCGATGTGTTGACTTGATAAATCTGCTCTTCCACGCGCTTCTTGTTCATGGCGCTCTTGTGCGAAGCAATTAACACACGCTGTCGGCGCTTGGCGCTGTCCAGTTTTTCTTCCAGACGCACGACATCGCTCTGGTATTGACTGACCAGGGCCTCGAGTTCAGCTTGTTTCGCCTCAAGCGAATTGGCTGACTCTTCATACTCGAGCTTCTGTTCCACTGCTTCACGCGCGAGATCTTCACGACCCTTGCTGAGCGCCAGTTCCACCTTGGATTCCCATTCATTCGATTTGGCTCGCTGCTTCCTGGCTGCCCGCTCAACGCGAATGCGTTCGGCTACCACTTCAGCAGCCGAGCTCTTAATCTCAATTAACGTGTCTTCCATCTCGTTGATCATCAACTTGACCATCTTCTCGGGATTCTCCGCCTTGTCCAACATGGCGTTGATGTTTGAATTGACGATTTCACTGATTCTTGAAAAAATACCCATTGTCTTACTCCTTTAAAGAAACGGTTTGTCTCAACGCCTCTCTTTTATCAAGCTTCGTGCCAAATGCGGCATCAATTTTTATTCCCTTTATTTCCAACACTTAAGATTTTTATGAAAAAAACTTGAAACTTTTGATCTTGATTTTTCGCTAAAATTTATCGAAAATTAGAGCGACTTTGCGAGGTGCGTTATGGCTGGCTGGGTTCCTTCAATATCGAAAGCGGAGATGATCGAGAAGTACCGTCTGATTGGAGAATCGGAAGCGTTTCTCGACAGCATGCAGCAGGTCTCCCGCCTGGCCAAGGTGGATCGACCCGTTTTGATTATCGGCGAACGCGGAACGGGTAAGGAGTTGGTGGCCGCGCGGCTGCATTACCTCTCCAACAGATGGGAAGGCCCGCGAATCGCCATTAATTGCGCGGCTTTTGCCGAAACGCTGTTGGAATCCGAGGTGTTTGGTTACGAGCCTGGCGCCTTTACCGGGGCTCAACACCTGAAACGCGGCCGCTTCGAACTGGCCAACCACGGCACGCTGTTTTTAGATGAATTGGCACAGAGTCCGCTGTCACTGCAAGAAAAACTGCTGCGTGTGTTGGAGTACCAGGAGTTTGAACGCGTCGGCGGTACCGAAACCATTCAGGTCGATGTGCGCGTTATAGCCGCCACCAACCGCGATTTACCCGACTTGTGCGAGCAGGGTCAATTCAAGAAGGACCTGCTGGACAGGTTGAGCTTTGAAGTCATCACACTGCCACCGCTTCGACATCGCCGGGAAGACATCCCTATCCTGGCCGGTTTCTTTTCCAGAAGAATGGCGGTTGAACTGCAATACCAGCGCCCGCCACTCTTCTCCAGACACGCCATGGAAGCCCTGCTGGCCTATTCCTGGCCAGGAAATATTCGGGAACTGAAGAATGTGGTTGAACGGGCTACTTACAAAACGGAAGGCGAACCGGTAATTGAACACATTACCTTCGACCCCTTTGAATCACCCTACCGTTTGAAAACTTCAATGAAAAAACAGCCTTTGTCATTGAAACGGGACGCGCTCACGTACCTGAAAGAACAATCAGGCCTGAACTTGGGCAAGGCCAGGGAACTCCTTGAACTAGACTTTGTTCAGCACGCGCTCGACTGCCAGCAGCACCACCTGGGCAAAACAGCGAACATGCTGGGCATTAGCTACCATCAACTGCGACGCTTAATGGAAAAACACGCCATCAGCGGTAACCGCTGACAGTTATTTATTTCAGGCGGCTAGTCGTAATTTGGAGGCGGGGTGGTTGTCAGCCGACTCAAAGACCGCCTGGTGACATAGGGAATAAAACCCTTGCTTTGTGCTTTGGTATAGGCGTCATCTGCCCGATTCAGTGCGTATTCACAGGCAAAAACGGGCACGCCCGCTTTTTGATACTGATCCAGAAAATGGAGGTAGTAGTCAACCAGTGACGTGTCGTTTGGATGGTCGTAGCCGTTCACATCCTGCCAGTCGTCCGTGGCGTCTCCGTCATACCATATGGCCTCTTGAGCAATGGCATCAACCACGCCCGCTATGCCAGGATGAGACCCAATCAGCGAGGCGGCATTTTGCTGGATAATGACGAAATTGGGGTTGCGTGCCACGGCATAAGCCCTCATGTCTTCAATGAACCAGATCATTTCCTGAACGGGATCCAGTCCTTCACTTTGAGCGATGGCAATAATATCTTCATCTTCCGCGGCCTCAACCCAATCCAGATAGATCCCGTCAAACCCATCTTGAATTACCTGATCGATGATACTGGAGTAGTTGCCGTAGGGGTTGCTGCTGAGACCCTGACCGTGAATGACGATGTTAATCCATTCGTCATACCAATACAAAACAGGGTAATTGTGAAGCCACTGATCGGGATCGCATTTCACGATGTATTCGGGCCAGCCCTCCGGCGGGAAAGGCGTGGCGTTGCATACGGCTTCTGCCACACTGTCATCGGGTAATCGCTCATCCCATGTCCAATACCAACGCCAATCTTCAGCCTGCCCAATATCGATATAGGCAATCAGCAGCTTGCGGTGCAAACCATCGCTGGCTTTACTGGCTTTAAGTCGATCGATCATTTCTGCAGTATCAAAATCTCGAGCCCAGGGTTGTTGAGGCTCGGTGGGTGGCGACCAGTCCGTTTTAGTCGGTTCCAAAACCAGCATATCGTAGTGCGTATTGACCAATTCATCCACCGAGTTGTTCAAATTGACTTCCTGTATTTGATAAGCCCAGAAGTTAATTTGATCCAGGGGCAAAGGCCCCAAATCCCGCAATTCCAGTGGAGTAACCGCGTTTTCCCAGAGATAACCGCTGGGCGCGCCCGGGGGCGTTCCTCGCAGAGCGGTCATGGCAAACCCTTGTCCAGCTAACACTTCAAAATAGCACTGATCGACAGCTGTAAACGCTCCACCCTGTGGCGATCCTACGACGTACAAGCCCTTCGCGTTGGGAGACAAATTGGCAATGGCGGTCACTTCTTTGATGAGACGTCCGGAATAATCGTACTGGCGAATTAGCACGTCTGTTGAAGCATTTCCCAGGTTAACGACGGCCATACCGTCAAAAATAATATCCCAATTACCGGGCAAGAACCTGAATCGCTGACTCAGTTGACTGGTTTCATTTAAATGAGCCGCGCTGCCCGGACCTTGTGCCACTTGGTAGGCAGCGTGAACTTGAACATCGCGAGCTGTATTCTCAATCAGGAAATGGGAACATTCGCTGTTGGAACCAAACAGTTCAGCAGCTGAAAAAGACAACATGGTGTTGGCCGGAATTTGCCCGTTGACGAGTGCCAACAGCTCGCCATTTTGACCATAGGGCTTCAAAGTGTAGCTTTCAGCGACATTGCTTGTATTTGAGATAAAGACGGTTGTGTAAAAACCGCCACCCTCTTTGGTTAAGTGAGGAACTATTCGAGTCTGGGCGAAAAGCCCTGTAGCAAAGAATAAAAACAAAGCAAAACGAATCATGACCGCCTCTGAGAGTATGAATTTCACCGTTTTTCAAACTACACGCAGTGTATTGAAAAGATTATTGTGTGATCCTTAAATCCTAACCCAAACGCGGGAGAAATAACAGTTATTTCTGTTTCGGGAAGAGAAAGGCCAGCGAGAGGAAAAGGATTAAAGCGACACAGAAGAGGCCCCCCGACACATAGTTTACCAGTCGCGGGATGAAACTGCCCGCCTTCAGAATTTCAAAATCCGTGACGTAGATGGTCTCACAGGCTCCATTACCCGTATCTGTTCTGATGGTACTGGTATCTCTTTTAAAACCATTGCGTGCGTTTTCATATTTCGAAAGGAATCCCCTGATTGCAATTTGATCGCCAATATCCGCATTGAGAATGCGGCGGCTGATGGCGACATTGTCTGAAAGCAGGTGGTTGTTGGACATTGCTGTCCAGTCGAACCTGTCCATGGTGGCTCGATCCCGAAACTTACAGAAACAGGTGAAGTTCCCACTGGAATAAGTGGTTTCCAGATACACGCCACTTTGAATGTTGGGCCCCCAAACAACACAAATATCTTTAATATTGAGATAATCATCCCATTTTTCGTGTAACACATCTGTAACCGAATCAGCGTGATGATGGGAAACAACCAGACCGTAAATTTCATAATAAAACCTGGGCGTAACCAGATAAGACTCCCTTTGAACATGCACCTCAAAAGGTTCAGGTACATCGGCATCCGTCTGAATGGGCTCGCTGTAGAGCAGCTCTAAAATTTGATCCACTTCAGGCAGGGATTTTTTGAAGGGAAACGTGACGGCGAAAGTCAGGGCGGAAACCAGCATCATCAACTGTGACGTTCTCTTCAGCAGATTGAAAAGCACAGCTTCATTTCTGGCTTTAGCCTGCCTGGCGACAAAGCTCTTTCCATTGAGAGCGTGCCCGCAATCGCAAAACTGCGTACCAGGAGCGTTATAGGAGCCGCAACTAGGGCAATTGTTGTACATGGTTTTCTTCCTGCTTTTTAAAAATACTCTTTAACCCGTTTTCAATCACTCTTCGGCAGGGCTCTTTTGCTGCTGATCGCGGCCACATCCATAATGGTGTCAACCCGTCCTTCAACCCTGGAAAGCCGGCGGTCTAATTCGCGAACTTCGTGCAAGAGATCTTTTTGACCCTCCGAAAGCCGCTTGAGATCATCGCTGAGTGTGAGATTCTGTTTAATGAGTTCGCCAATGGCCTTTTTGCTAAACATGGTTCACCCTCTTTTGCTTCAGCTGCTGCACGGTGGTGAGGGTTTCTTCGGTGGCCTCACGGACGGCGTAAATGGCCTCCTTCGTTGCCTGAATCGCCATTTCCAAAAGAGCTTCAACACCTGCCGGATCGGTATAAGGATCATAGGCGTCAATAGAGCGCCTCACAATTTCTGTCGCCGAAACATTCTCTTTCTTTGAAATGACGGCCAGTTTCTGGATATGCTCCTCGCTAATGAGAAACTGTTTCCGCTTGAGCACTTGAACCTGACTCATAACATCCTCCTGAACACTCTGAACATACACATAAACATACACATTCCTGCCCGCTTCGTCAAGCCTGCCGAATAGTTGATCTGCCGTCTTTAGGAGTTGTGATGGCCATATGCCTGGCTACTGCCCCGTTTTTCCCTTCACCGGAACATGGCCGCGTGTTGAGTGGCTAAAACGGGGTGATCACCGATTGCGCATTCATCTGAGAGTACAAAGCCGTCTATGCCGCTGCAGAGACAGTTGTAGAGATGGCAGAGTTCACTGCGGGTGGGAGTGGCGGAGTGCACCATGTGTTCCAATACCTGCCCGGCCAAGATAACGGGCTTCCCTGCGGGTTGTTCCGCAGCAAGCATGCGTTGAACTTCTTCCGCCATGCCCTTCATGCCCAGTTCCGCTCCCAAATCCCCTCTGCATATCCAGATTTCATCGCAAAGTGAGGCGATTTCGTTCAAACTGTTGATGGAAGACCGACGCTCGATCTTGGCTGCCAGGCGGACTCGATCGCCAATGAAGCAGCGGTAACGCGCCATTTCAACGGCATCGCGAACATAGGATACAGCGTAATAAATACCGGGCAGATCACGCGTTAACGCCACAATTTCCGCATCTTTTGCTTGCAGCTCTTCAATTCGAAAAGGGGAATCACTCAGGGTAACACCCTTTTTGCTTGCAAGAGGACCGGCCTGAGTGACCACGGTAGCAACGCCATTGCCTGTCTGCCTCAAAACACGCAGCCGGACTTTGGCGTCATTCAGGATCACTTCTGCACCGGACTCCCTCACCGCGCGAAAGAAATCAGGGTGAGGAATGGGTAATTCATCAACTTGCGCACTCGTTTCAGACTGGATCAATTTCAATTGTTCGCCTTTCTGCACGACCCTGGAGTTCAACTCTCCCAGTCTCCACTTGCTGCCCTGGAGATCCAGCACGAAGGGAATAACCCTCCCAAAGGAGCGTGAAAAAGACGCGTAGTCTGAAATCCAGCCAGCCAGTTCACCGAGTGTTGTATGGGATGTGTTGAGGCGGAACGTGTCCGAACCGGCTGCAACCAACTCTTCCCACAATTGCCGCGAGCGGCACGCAGGCCCCAATGTTGTTATAACGCGATAATTCACAAATCACTCCCGGAAATTTCGTCCTGTCATTTTTTTTGGTTACTCTTTTTTTTACCTCTGAAGATATTTTTGAGAGTACATATTTCACACTATCAAAAAAGCTTCCACAATTTAAGCAATTGTTCAGCAATTATCGGTGTAAAAGATTTTGACGCTTTTTCGTAAGTGTCAATTATTTGCAGCTGGTTGGCACCAAATAAGAGCACCCCAGATACCAGATAAAGGACACCCAAAACTATATTTTTTCCATGCTTTACTTTTTTTCACAGGTTGTTCCGCTCACATTTTTACTACCACAAGCCATGACCCAGCCTGTTCAGAACCTCCAATGCACAACCAACGATTTGGTGCGTAACTTCCTTGTGTACACATCTGTGTTCATCCGTGTTCATCTGTGTTTCCTTTTTTCTGTTTTGTAACCACAGATGGACACAGGTAGACACGGATATTTTTTCTCAGGTTGATCCGCTCACATTTTTTACTACCACAAGCCATGACCAAGCCTGCTCAGAATCTCCAATGCACAACCAACGATTTGGTGCGTAACTTCCTTATGTTCATATCTGTGTTCATCCGTGTTCATCTGTGGTTCTTTTTTTCGGTTTTGTAACCACAGATGGACACAGATGGACACGGATGTTTTTTCTCAGGTTGATCCGCCAGATGGACACAGATAGACACGGATATTTTTTTCTCAGGTTGATCCGCTCACATTTTTTACTACCACAAGCTATGACCCAGCCTGCTCAGAACCTCCAATGCACAACCAACGATTTGGTGCGTGACTTCCTTGTGTACACATCTGTGTTCATCCGTGTTCATCTGTGGTTCTTTTTTTTGGTTTTGTAACCACAGATGGACACAGATAGACACGGATATTTTTTCTCAGGTTGTTCCGCTCACTTTTTTACTACCACAAGCCATGACCAAGCCGAACGAACGCTTTCTGCAAATACGTGAACAAAAGAGTGACGGTGCCTTTCTCTCGCGCAGATACCTTTTGGTCAAACATAGATAAAGAGAGCCATCCGTGATAAAGTACTCCCGTCCTCTTTTGGACAAGTTCATCTTGTATTGCGATAACGAGAACATAGACCAGACAGCGAGTTGAAGCTTGAAGAAAAAACTCTTTTTAATCACAACGGAAACCAGCGGAGACTTATTGGCCGGCGGTCTGCTCAGGGAATTAAATCGGCTCGTACCGGATCTGCAAGTGCAGGGCGTGGGCGGTTCCAGAGCGCGTGCTTGCGGTATGAACTGCATCTATTCGGTTCAAGACTTCAACGTGATAGGACTGGTTGAAGTGCTCGGCAAGCTTCGTCAACTCAAGGCGCAGTTCAACGATCTTGTGGCGCAGTGCAAGACGTGGAAACCCGACGCGATTGTTTTGATCGATGCTCCAGACTTCAATATTCGCTTCGCCAAGGCACTCCGGGGAACAGGTATCCCCATTGTTTACTACGTTTCGCCTCAGGTCTGGGCCTGGCGGCCCAAGAGAGCGCAACTCCTGGCCAACCTGGTCGATCAGATGCTGGTTCTATTTGAGTTTGAAAAGCAAATTTATGAAGAGCTGGGCTTAAAGACAACCTGGGTAGGACATTCACTGGTCGATGAAATCGAGCACTTTCAGATCAGTACCGAAACCCTGAAAACCGTTCAACCAAAATCCACCGAAACCCTGATCGCCCTGGCCCCCGGCTCGCGAAAATCTGAGTTGAAGAGACACATCCCCATTTTCCGGGAAGTGGTTGATATGGCAGCTGATAACATCCGCTTTCTACTGCCGTTGGCACCCTATTTGAGTGTGGAACATCTCGGTGAGTTGGCAAAATCGGATAAGGTGATTGTTTTACCGGGAAAGATGCGAGATGCCATCAGCCTGGCGGATGCCGCCGTGGTCGCTTCGGGCACCGCCACGCTTGAAACCGGACTGCTGGGCACACCTCTGGTTGTGGGATATCGCATGAATTCGCTCTCCTACATGCTGGCCAGCAGGCTTGTCAAAGTCGAGAACATCGCACTGGTGAACATTGTCCTGGGTAAACGGGTCGCCCCGGAACTGCGACAGGACGAATTCAATGCCCAACAGATATGGAAACACCTTAAAGATCTTCTTCCCGGACAAGCGGGAAACCAAAAAATGATCGCAGAATTCCAACAGTTGAGCCGACGACTGGGCGGACCGGGATCGGCAAAAAGAGCGGCTGTAGAAGTAGGAACGTACTTATGAAGAAACTCCTGTCCCTTGTACTTCCTCACAAGCGGCCTTTCATGCTGGCCCTGGCATCTCTGGTGATGTCGGCTTTTTTTGGTGCCGCTCTGATCGCGACTCTCAAACCGCTGCTTGATCAGGGTTTGTTTGGCAATACCGCCAAGACAGAGCAAACCAGTCAGGTTGACCGCGTGTTCAGCTACCAGGATGAATTGCTGCAAGACCTTAAAACCTGGGTCGAAGACATGGGTTTCACTTTTGAGTCCATCAAGTCGAGTACGGAGCTTGATTTTGAAAACCCGCTGCCCTGGGCACTGCTGGTTGTGGGTATTTTCTTTCTGCAGGCCCTTTTTGAGTTCCTGGGTGCCTATACCATTGGGAAAATAGGGCTGACGGTCATTGTCGATTTAAGACAGAGGCTGATGGATCATATCTCCATGATGTCCATGAGCTTTTTCAAGGAAATGAACACAGGGGACATCCTTTCGCGGGTCGGGGTGGATGTCAACCGCATCCGCAACGCCATCTCAGTCAAGTTGGGTGAATTTGTCAAGGAAATGGCCCTTGCGGTTGTGTCTGTGATTGTTCTCTTCCTGTTGAACTGGAAACTGAGCCTGACTCTGTTTATCCTGGTGCCACTGATTGGCAGCCCCATAGTCATTTTTTCGAGGAAGATCAGAAAGAATGCCTCCAAATCACAGACGTTCCTCGGTCAGATGATCGGTCATTTGAAGGAAGTGCTGGTGGGCATACGGATTGTAAAAGCTTTCGGCAAGGAGCAATTTGAATCAGACAAGTTGAAAAGAACCAATCAATCTTTTTTTAAGTATGCCCTGAGGGAGCTGAAATTTGTCACTATAACGACACCCGTACTCGGACTGGTAGGCATTACAGTTATCGCCACGTTTGTTGTCTTTGGCAGCATTATCATTCAAACCACCAGCATGAGTCAGGGTGATTTCATGGTTTTCGTGGTATTCGTCTACAACCTGTATCAACCCATTAAGAGAATGGCGCGGGCGAACAACGAGATTCAACAGGCCGCAGGCATTATTCCGCGTATCAACAGCATTCTGGCCTGGGAAAACAGCTTACCTGAAATCAGCAAGCCCAGGCGAACCGCTTACTTTCCCGATGTTCGTGAAATTGAATTCCGCGATGTCAGTTTCTGGTACGATGGCGATCAGCAGGATCAGCCCGTTCTCGACAAGGTTTCCTTCACCGTCAAGCGGGGAGAACACATTGCCCTGGTGGGATCTTCCGGCAGCGGCAAGAGCACCCTGGTCAACCTGATTCCGCGCTTCTTTGATGTCTGTGAAGGACAAATTCTCTTTGACGGGGTGGACATCAGGGATCTCTACAAGAGGGAACTGAGGCAGACGCTGGCCATCGTAACCCAGGAAACCATTCTCTTTAACGATACTGTGCAAAACAACATCGCCTATGGTATGAGCGATGTCAAAGAGGAAGAAGTTCACGAGGCGGCCAAAAAGGCCTTTGCCTCCGGGTTCATCGATGAAATGCCCAACAAGTATCAAACCGTTCTCGGTGAAGCCGGAACCAGGCTGTCCGGCGGGCAAAAACAGCGGCTCTCCATTGCGCGGGCCATTATGAAGAATGCGCCGGTTCTGATATTGGATGAAGCCACCTCGGCTCTGGACACAGAATCCGAGCGCGAAGTTCAACTCGCGTTGAACAACCTGATGAAAGAAAAGACATCCTTTGTCATCGCTCACCGACTGTCCACCATTCGCAACGCCGATCGCATCTTCGTCCTGGACAAGGGTAAAATTGTCGAGCAGGGCTCTCATCAGGAACTTGTAAACAAAAAGGGCATCTATTTCAAGCTGGAACAAATGCAGCAAGGAGGGTTTAATGCTTTTTAGTATGACAGGGTTTGGCGAAGCACAGCGTGAAACTAACGATATCCGAATTGCCTTCCGATTGCGTTCGGTCAACAACAAGGGACTGGATATTCAGCTCAAACTGCCCTACGACCTCTCGTATCTGGAAAGCGCCTTTCGTTCACAATGCAAAGGAAAGCTGTTTCGAGGGCGCATCGATGTCTACGTCGAATTTGAAGTCAAAAATCCGGAGCTCGCTCCTCCCGTACGCATGAATCCGGCCAGACTGAACCAGCTTTTAGCTTTGAGCGACCAGGCCCTTGCCACTGAAAAAGTACAAGGTCGACTGGATATCAATACACTGGTTCAAATGCCGGATCTTTTCCAGGAACAACGAGTCGGGTTCAAGTATCCAGAACACATCAATTCGATCATTCTGAACACGTTCTCAGACGCACTCGATTGCCTGATCGAGAGCCGTGCCGAAGAGGGCGCTCATCTGTTGAGAGACATTCAGTCTCGCGTTCAGACACTTCACGAAGAAAAAAACAAGGTGCGTCTGTTTGTTGAAAATCGAGCAGAAAACATCAAATCGGCGATGTTAGAGAGGCTTCACAAGCTGAATGAAGATGTTGGGGTGGATGAAAACAGACTGACTCAAGAGCTGGTTTTTTACGCCGATCGACTGGATGTCTCGGAGGAGTTAACCAGATTGGCAGCCCATATTCAAACCATGAAGACACTTCTGGAAGCGGAAAAACGCCCCAAGGGCAGAGAGCTGGAATTTCTTTTACAGGAGCAATTCAGAGAAGTGACAACCATCGGCAATAAAGTCAAACTCATCGAGGCTGCCGACCGCATCGTAAAACTGAAAACAGAATGTGAAAAAATAAAAGAGCAGGTCTACAATGTCGAATAATTTTGATCGCCACCTTCCCCGTTTCATTGAATGCGCCCGGCAGCTGGATAAAATCGATGTCGCGGTTTACGAGCAATACGGAAAGGACCCGCTGAACCCCATCATTGGCTTGGGCCCTAAACATGCCGAAATCTGCATTTTCGGCAGAGACCCCGGTCGACATGAAGTTGAACATCAAATGCCCTTCATCGGGGCGGGCGGTCAGAAAGTCCGTCGTGAACTGCACCTGGTAAAGCACGGAGTCGACTGCCCCGATTTTGACGCTTCCATTGCCATTGGCCAAACCGTTTTCTGGGCAAACACCGTTCCCTACAAACCCATTGGCAACAAGGCCTGGTCCCAAAAAGTGAAAAAGTTGTTTAAACCCCTTATGACGGAAGTTCTCTTGTCCTGCTGGACGGGCGGGAAAGTGATCACGCTGGGACGGGAAGCCTTCCTCTGGTTCGGCATCGGTCTGGACAAGAGCGCAAGAGACCGCTTGATGGCGTTTTGGTCGCACCCGAACCGCTTTACTGAGCATATGGAATTTGAATTGTCTGCCGCAGGCCTGTCGCGCACCATCGAGATCTACCCACTCCCGCACCCATCCCCTTTAAATGCCACCTGGTACAAGCAGTTCCCGAGACTGCTGAGGGAAAGATTGATGCAAACGGGCTACGGAGCCTGATTTCCGGTTAACGGATCTGGTTTAATCGGAAAAGTCGCCTTCAAAAGGACCGCTCATAAAGCCCATGGGGAAGAAGATGTTGTTAGGGTCGTACTTGGTCTTCAGTGCTTTAAAGACCTTGTACTGTGTTTCACTGTGAAAGTTCCTGATGTAACGCTGTTTGATAAGGCCAATGCCATGCTCGGCAAAGGGAGAACCTTTCCACTTCAGAACACGATCATAAAGACCTTTGAAATAGATATTACACAGTTCCACCTGGCTGGTTTTGGGCGTGAAATTATAATGCAAATGGGCATCGCCGAAATGTCCGAAAAGGAAATATGGCAGACCGACGTCTTTTCCCTTTCGATAGAAAGCCAGTAAATCTTTGAAATTTTCCTGTCTTACCTGAACATCCGAGCCCTTTTTCTCCACACCCAATCGCTGGTTATTTTCAAAAATAGCCCTGGGAACACCCGCTCTTATCTGGTGGAAACGCTCTTCCGGAATTTCAAAAATCCATTCGTCATCAATGGACTCAAAACCAAAGAGCAGGTTTTCAAAGACATCGTCAAAGGCTTCTTCCTCACCTCGGATTTCCAGGAAAATAATATCGCGATCCTGCTTGAGCCTGTCCTGCTCCGGGAGAAGCTGCATGCTGTGTTTATCCAGAATTTCACAGGAAAGCACGTTACCTCGAAAGGCTTGCACTTTCTGAAAGAGTTCCAGATGAGGCGTGTCATCCTCTTCCCAACAGGGCAGGTGAATGAAGAAATAGCGGACTTCTTCATAAGGAGTCGTTTCCAGTTCCACTTCAAGAATGGGGCCCAACTGCCCTTCTGCTCCTATTACCAGATCGGTTTCAACTTTCAGCCTGGGGAATGGACCGTTTTTAAGTGCCTGATAGGGAAGATAGGCTTCCTGATAGGCTTGAAGCTCTGGAAAAGGCTCTAACGGGTTCTTTTTCTGAAGTGTGTGAATGGTTCCTTCCCCGTCCATGAACTTCAGCGAAATGACCTGCTCCCTGAGAGTACCGAATCCGAAACAGCGCTCCCCTGTCGCCGAAGTGGCCACACCAGCAGGAATACAGGCCAGCTGCTCGGTTGGATAGGTCTTGATGGTTCGTCCGTGTTTCTGGCAGAAAGCGATGGCCTCTTCCCAGTTCACACTTCCTTTTATGTACAGGTTTCCGTTATCAAGCAACTCCATGTTCGAGGGCATTGAGGTCAAATCACCCAAAACCAGCTTTTCAATCCCCTGCTTTTCACACCAGCTGGCTAACCGCTCTTCAAGAAGCGGGTAAGGTATAACCGTAGAAGTCTGAGAAGACACAAACAGAACGGGTTCTTTGGACTGAATAAACTCTTTGAGTTCATCGTAACTTTTAAAATATCGATTGATGAGTTCCATGTGTTCTCCTTTAATATAGGGGTTCAAACCCATTCAGTCTCTCTATGTTACATGAAAATGACCGCTTGTTCAGCCCGAAAAATGGGTCAATTGGCTTTAAGTGAAAAAACGAAAAAACACATGACCTGTCATTGCAGGTTCAGGTCAATCACAGTACAATAGCCCTTCAGATTGGAGGAGGATTGCATGATAAATGTACTTTGTATTGGAGCCGGATATGTCGGTGGACCGACCATGGCGGTTATTGCGGATCGATGTCCTGAAATCACCGTCAATGTCGTCGATATCAATCAAACCAGAATAGACCAATGGAATTCCGATCATCTTCCCATCTATGAGCCCGGTTTAAGAGAAGTGGTTGAACGCACCAGGGGAAAGAATCTCTTTTTTCACACAGATATTCCCAGAGGAATTGTCGAAGCCGATATCATCTTTGTTTCGGTTAATACGCCCACCAAAACATTTGGTGAAGGCGCGGGCATGGCTTCCGACCTGCAATACTGGGAAGCTACCGCCAGAGAAATTCTCTTTCACGCCAATGAGTCAAAAATTATCGTTGAAAAATCCACGCTGCCCGTTAAAACGGCAGAATCCATGAGCCGTATTTTGAATTCAGGTAAAAACGGATACCGATTCCAGGTTCTCTCCAATCCGGAGTTTCTGGCTGAAGGTACCGCCATTACCGATCTGGAAGAACCTGACCGCGTTTTGATTGGCGGCGATATGGACTCCGAAGAGGGCCAAAACGCTCTTGAGAAAGTGGCCGATATTTACCGCCACTGGGTACCCGATGAAAAGATTCTGCTGACCAATGTCTGGAGTTCGGAACTCTCCAAACTCACCGCCAATGCCTTCCTTGCTCAGAGAATCTCCTCTATTAATTCCATTTCCGCGCTTTGTGAAAAAACCGATGCCGATATTCAGGAGGTGGCAAAAGCCATTGGGATGGACAACCGAATTGGCTCCAGTTTCCTCAATGCCTCGGTGGGATTTGGCGGATCCTGCTTCAAGAAAGATATCCTGAATCTGGTCTATTTATGCGAATACTACGGTCTGCCGGAAGTGGCAGCTTACTGGAAACAGGTGGTGGAAATGAATAACTGGCAAACCAGACGGTTCGTATCCAACGCCATTCACTTCATGTTCAACACCGTGGCATCTAAAAAACTCACGCTGTTTGGCTTTGCCTTTAAGGCCAATACAGGAGACACCAGGGAATCACCTGCCATTGCCGTCACTAAAATGCTGCTGGAAGAAAAAGCGGACGTAGTCGTTACAGACCCCAAAGCCCTGGAAAACGCCAAAATGGATCTGGAAGGGCTGCCTGTCTCCTATGAGCTCGACCCCTACAAGGCTGCTGAAAAAAGTCACGCGATTTTTGTGCTCACCGAGTGGAAAGAGTACAAAGATCTTGATTATGAGCGCATCTACAACAGCATGGAAAAACCCGCTTTTCTTTTTGATGGCCGCAACATTTTAAACAGAGAAAAATTATCGGAAATTGGTTTCCAGGTTTATAATATTGGCAAGCCCGCTCTTGTCAACAAATACTAATCGCATTGGAGGAAGTATGAATATTTTAATTTTCGGACCCAACGGAAGCGGCAAAGGAACGCAATCTTCGGCTTTGAAAAAGAAGCACGACCTGGAGCATATTGAATCCGGCGGCATCTTTCGGGAGAACATTAAAAATGCAACCGAACTGGGAAAGAAAGCAAAGGCCTACATCGACCGGGGCGAACTGGTTCCCGATTCCATTACCATCCCCATGATTTTAGATCGCCTGGGAAGAGCGAAAAAAAGCTGGATTCTCGACGGCTTTCCAAGAAACCCAAGCCAGGCCCGTGCACTCTATGAGGGGTTGAAAGAGGCTGATATAGCACTGAACGCGGTGATTGTGATTGAACTGCCCCGTGAAACAGCCAAGTCGCGTTTAATGGGAAGGCGATCTTGCCCCGACGGCCATCCCAACAACACCGCCATCGATGTCATCGCACCCAAAGAGGAAAACCATCAGCTTTTGTGCTGGAAGTGCAATAAACCGGTCTCTGTTCGCTCGGACGACATCGATGAAAAAGCCATCGACATCAGGCTCAACATCTATTTCGATTCGGATAACGGCACCGTTGGCAGTATTGACGCTTTAAAAGAAATGGCCAAAGAAGACACATCCGTGAAATTCATCCACGTGGATGGCAAGGCCGATATTCAAACGGTCACCCAAGCCATCGACAAAGAACTGGAGTGTTAAGCAACACCCTCAACGATTAATGGCAATGGGGCAGGCACCTGAGCCTGCTCCCTCATGGGCCGGTCAATCAGGTTGAAACTGAAGCCCTGTTGCTTTTCGTGTTCCTTTAAGGTTGTTACCGGGCTTTACAGCATAATCTCGGTCAGGTGAAACTGTGCTTGGGGTTTAGCAGTGGTATTTATACACAATCTGTCTGTATCTACCCTTTATAAACTTTAAAATCAAGAGTCGCGTTTAGCGAGAAATACCGCCACCCACATCAAACCGAGTCGCTCATTTTATCGTCCTAATATGAAGGAGATTGAAATGATCGTGATATGATAGTCCTTCAGGGAGGCGATGAATTGACTAAAAAAACGCTCTACATTATCGATGGCTTTGCCCATATTTTCAGATCCTTTTACGCCATAAAGCACATAGACAACAATGCTGTTTATGGATTCACCATGTTTCTGAAAAAGCTTTTGGAAACCGAAAATCCAGACTACATTGTTGTGGCGATGGACTCCAAAGAACCCAGTTTCCGAAGTCAACTTTACAAGCCATACAAAGCCAACCGGCAAGCACCCCCGGAGCCGTTGGTCCGTCAGATTCCCCTCGTTCAGGAAGCCATTGCAGCCTTTGGCATCAGGGCAATCGAAAAGCCGGGCTATGAAGCAGACGACATTATGGGAACCCTCGCCCGCGAAGCGGTCAAGCACGACGTGCAGGCTGTTCTGGTGACAGGCGACAAGGATTTGCTCCAGTTGGTCAAAGGGGATCAAATTGTCTATCACGATCCCAACAAGGGGAACCTCTTTTTAAAAGAGCAGGACGTACCGGGCTTTTTTGGCTGTAAAGCCAATCAAATTGTGGATTTGCTCTCAATTTGGGGCGATGCTTCCGATAACATTCCAGGCGTACCGGGTGTTGGAGAAAAAGGAGCCAAGAGTCTGATTGAACAGTACGGCGACATTGAAACCATTTACGAAAATCTGGATCAAATCAAGCGAAAGGCCTATCGCGCCGGTTTTGAAAAAGCCAGAGACAGCATCGAGCTCATGAAGACCCTGGTTACCATTAAAACCGATCTCAATTTGGAGTTCGACCTCGAATCAATGAAACGCCCCCAATGGAATCAACCGTGTCTCATTGAATTCTTCAAAAAGATGGGTTTCAAGAGTCTGATCGAGCAAACTCATGTTGCCCTCTCCACAATTGCCAAAGACTATCCCCTGGTTAACTCGGAAAGCGATCTCGAGTCCTGGCTTAACCGCATACGCCAGACGGGTTCTGTTTTTTTCGATTTAGAAACCAGCTCTCTCACCCCGCACGATGCTCAGATAGCGGGCATTTCGTTTGCCTTGGGCGCGGGAGACGCCTGTTACATTCCCCTGAGACACAAGGGCACCGATCAAGCCTGGACAGATTTGGCAGAGTCCAAGCTGAAATCCCTTTTTGAAGAGCCGGGAATTCTGAAATGTGCTCACAATCTCAAGTACGATTACAGTGTTCTGACCGCAAGGGGTTGGAACGTTTCGGGCCCTTTTGATGACAGCATGCTGATGTCCTATCTGCTGGAACCACGCCAGAACCGGCATGGTCTGGACTATCTTGCAGAGCACCTGCTGAATTACCAGACCATAACGTTTGAATCTGTTTGTGGGAAGGGCAAGGATCAAATTGCGTTTAATGAGTTAACAGCGGAGCAAGCGGTTAACTACGCGGCAGAAGATTCAGACATCGGCTTTCAACTATGGAAACGGTTTCAGCCGCAAATCGAGGAGCGACACCTCTCTGCGGTCTACAGAGATATAGAGCGGGACTTAATACCGGTTTTGGCGAAAATGGAATTAAACGGCGTTTTGATTGACACGGATTATCTGAAGAACCTTCATGACGTTCTGGAAGATCAAATCGCCGTTTTGCAAGGGGAAATTTACGCCCTGGCGGGAGAAGAATTCAACATCAAGAGCCCCAAACAGCTGGGTGTGATAATGTTTGAAAAATGCGGCTTACCCGCTTTAGGGAAAACGGCCAAAACCAAGTCCTATTCAACCAAACAGGAAGTTCTGGAGAAGCTGGCTGCCAGAGGCTACGAGTTACCCGCGCTGCTGCTTCAATATCGCAGTCTGACCAAGCTGCAATCCACCTATGTGGATAAACTGCCCGGCATGGTTCACCCCAAAACGGGTCGTATTCACAGTAATTTCAATCAAATACTCACTGAAACAGGACGGCTTTCCTCCGATAACCCCAACCTGCAGAACATACCCATTCGCACCAGCTGGGGCAGGAAAATTCGCGAAGCCTTCGTTGCCCGACCCGGTTATGTGCTGCTTGCAGCCGATTACTCGCAAATTGAACTGCGCCTGTTGGCTCATTTTTCTGAAGACCCTACCCTGGTGAAGGGGTTTCTGACAGGGGAAGACATTCACAGGCGGACAGCCAGCGAGATATTCGATACCGAACTGTCTGAAGTCACCGATGACCAGAGACGCATGGCCAAGAGCATCAACTTTGGTCTCATTTACGGTATGGGCGCATTTCGATTGAGCCAGGAATTGGGAATCACGCGCAAGATGGCCACGTCCTATATGGAAACCTACTTTTCCAAAATGAAAAAAGTCCCTGAATTCACCGATCGACTGATCGCGGAGACGCGTCAGTCGGGTGAAGTTCGCACCTTGTTTGGAAGGGTGCGGGAGATTCCCGAAATTCAGTCCAGAAACAAGTCGCTGCAAGCGCGCGGTGAGAGATTGGCCGTCAATACCCTCATCCAGGGCACGGCAGCCGAGCTGATCAAGCTGGCCATGATCAATCTGGATCGCGCTTTAACCGAAATGAATTCCAAAGCGGTTATCCTGATGCAGGTTCACGATGAATTGGTTTTGGAGTGCCCGCTTGAAGAAGCCGACCGCGTTGCTCGATGCCTGGTGGAAACCATGGAAACCGTTCTGTCCTTATCGGTTCCGCTGAGTGTCGATGTGGGACGCGGTCCCAACTGGAAGGAGGCCAAAGCATGATCTCATCTGGAATCCTCATTCTGTTCTTAGCCGTGGGTCAAAGCCCACAGGCTAAAACAGAGAGCAAAGCAAGCCATCTGGCGACAAAAATAGCGCGTTCAAAAATTAACGGCCCTGTCCTGAACGATTCGAATTACCAACCTCATAAGTCGGGACACGCATTGCTCAAAGAATGCCTGGAAGCGGTCAAGAAGCGCTGGTTGCCGATGGAGTACCAGAAATCCAGGGCGGTGGAACTGAATATGGATATGAATTTAAACGTTCGTCCACCGCGGGAAACGGGCCTGACAGAGCGCATGGAACTTGATATCTCTGTCGAAGGCGTGGCAATGCCTAACGAACAATACAAATTAAAGGTAAATGGTAAAATTGGCGAAATCGATCTCATTAAAAGCCGAACGCGTCGTATGACCGTCTACCATACGGGCAACAGTTTTTCAGATCAGCCACTGCCCAGAAATGACAATGCCAACATCAATAATTACAGGAGTTACGCACTCCGTCACTTAGGTCAGATGAGTGATGTTCTTCTAAATAAAGGCGGCTACCGCATTAAATACCTCGGTTCGGGAAATTACCAAGGCCAACTGATCGATCGGATTGGTCTTTCCAAAGCGTCATCCAGAAAAGGAAAACGAAAAACCCAGAAAGCGCCTGTTCCCATGAACAGGATCTGGACATTCTGGCAGACCGGGCAGTATGAAGTTTGGATTTATCAGGGATCGAAACTACCTGCCGCCGTTTTCTATGCCAATCCGGATGATCACATCTACGCCAATTTCACCATTGATTACAACCAGAGCTTTTTACCGGATTTGTTCGTCCTGCAAAATAACTCGACCGGCTTTGAAGGTCGAACGGAGATTCGGCTGCACTACACAAGAAAGGGGCTGCTGGAACTCGTCAGTTTTGAATTTCACACCTCAGACGGTCATCAGATGCACTTCAACGCCAGGCTCCGCTTTTTACAGGAAGCAGAAGATGGACTCATCAGCGGCATTCCACCCTTCGGCTATCAGAAAATCAATCAGGATCATCTGAAACTGTTGCTCATGACTCAAACGGCAGGCAATCTCCTGAATCTGAAACAACACGGATTAAAACTCAAAAATTTCAAGTTCTAACAGGGAAAAGCATGGAACAGGAACAGCAAAAACGCGAATTCATGTGGAATTTCAAGTTCTCCGGGCTTGTTCTTCTGATGATTTGGTTTGTTGCCTTTCTCACGACCTTCTTCCCTGAGTTGAAACAGGAGTTGGGTGTCATTCCGCGTTCCCTTAACGGAGCATACGGCATTATCACCATGTGGCTAGTCCACAAAGATCAGGCCCACCTTCTCTCAAACAGCTCTCCTGTCTTCCTGCTCTGCCTGTTCACCATGCTTTTCTATCCAAAAATAGCCTACAAAGTCCTGGCATCGACGTTGGTTCTTGCCGGCGCTTTTCTGTGGTGTTTCGGCCGTGGTTACGCGGTCCATATCGGGGCTAGCGGCTGGATCTACGCTTTGGCGGCATTCCTCTTTTTCAGCGGTATTTTCAGAAGAGACAAAAGATCTATCGGTGCTGCCCTTCTGGTTGCTTTTCTCTACGGCGGCATGGTCTGGGGTATTTTTCCTGTCTACAAAGATGTTTCATGGGATGGGCATCTTTTCGGAGCTATAGCTGGCGGCATGGTTGCCCTGTACTATCGCGATCACTACAGAGAGCCTCTGGAACTGGAAGAAGATGATCTGGATGAGGAGGGTCCGGAGTACTGGAAAATTGATTATGAATCCGACAGTTAATGGTCCGGGTTCTGCAATCAACGACATGCATCACACCAGGACATCTGCCGCTTCAACCAATGAACCTGGGTTTATCCATCGAATCATCCCTGTTGAACTGAAAATCCACCCATAGACTACATACTGCCAAGTGATTCAAATCACTTACTTTTTACTGTCAAAAGTGGAATATTGAGTTAGATGGATGGCTAGTATTTGTATACAGAGCAATTATAAAGAGAATTGAAAGTGAAACTTCATGGAACGTCAGGACATTTTAAATAAAGACAATCTCTCAGGAGAGAAACTCCAAAATGCCTCGCTGGGCTTTTGCGATCTGCGTGGAAAGAACTTCCGCGGTGCCGATTTATCTCACGCTCATTTAGGATACTCTGATCTCCGTGGGGCAGACTTGAGAAACGCCAATTTATTCGGTGCCAATCTTGGGGAAGCGGATTTAAGGGGAGCAGATCTTAGATATTGCGATTTCAGACATACCAATCTGGAAGGCGCGAAACTCTCCGGTGCAGATATTCGCGAGTGTTCTCACGGTGTTCTATTGCCAAACAACAGCTCTTCTACCAGGTCACTTCAAAACCTGCTGTCCCCTGTCTGGACAGAAACCAGAGAATTTAAAGAGGCCCGAGAAGAAGGCTACCACCCTGTAAGTTACTGGGGAGAACAATACAACGTCGAGGGATCCGGCACACTTTATCGCGATAAAAAACGATGGGCATATATCAAAAAAAAGCTCGGTGTTCTCGTCTTTGGTGACAAGGAAACATTCAAGGAAGTTCGTCTGGTTCAGAGATATCAAAACTATGCCCAATGGGCTTACATGGTAACACAAAAGGGCTTTGAACGCATGGCCCGTCAGCTTGGTTACAAAATTAGCGAAAAACACTAACTGCCTTGGCTTGCTGTCGCCTTTTCAAAGCGAAGTATATCTGCTAGAATTTTTTCTAATTTATGGCCAGGAGATACCATGACAAAAACGCTGATACGAACCACTCTCATCAGTCAGGCTTTAGCGGCTTTGCTGCTTTTCGTACTTTGGTTGCAGGGCTACCGGAACCCGCTGGAAGGTGGACACATTGAGGCCATTGGCCAAGTATTATCGAGTGTGGATATTGCCTGTGGACTTATTGTTTACTATCAATCCGGGAGCAAAAAGAAAATCAGCTTTGTCCTTTTCATCCTTCCCGTCATAGCGGCTCCCATGTTCTTTTTTATCGGCGGAAGAATCCAAACCGCCCTTTTCTACATGGTCATTTCCATAGGTATTCAAGTGCTTGCCGTCTATCGCTACTGGAAAAGTACAAGAGGCAGCTAGATGAAGCATTGCAAGGAACCCCCTTTTTATCTAGTGCTTACAGGTCTTGTTTTGGCAACATGTCTGGCTTTGGGCTTTCAACTCAAAGATGGAAATCTGCTTGTTTCAGGCAGAGTGGTTGCCCAAAATATGTCCGTAAGCCGCATGCTCTCTGCTCTTTTAAGCCTGTCCGGCCCTTTCATTGTCTTTATTCCCTTCTATTCAATGGCCGGTAAAGTTCCATTCCGGCAAGCTCTGATAAGGGCCAGCCTCGCTCCCTGGCTTTTGCTGATGCCATCAATTTGTGTTCTGGTTTTGAAGGGAGAAGGACTTCAAGGGGCAACCATCGCTGTCCTCTTTTTGATGTCCGCTTTCATTTCAACGCTCACCATGTGGCTGTTACTTTTGCATAAGCGCTTCAAATGGCCGACCCTCTATCTAACATGGGCTTGTCTATGGATGTCCACAGAGTTCCTGGCCTACCTGCAGAACTATCTGGCTCCTTACCTCGACTCCCTTTTAATCAAAGCAATTGGTTATCTTTACTGGTTGTGTCCTCCCATCAACTTCGTGCAAAGCACCCTTGAACCTGTGTTGAACAACAGCTCACTGCCATGGACAGAAACAGTCAAACTGGTGGGACATATACTCTTCCTTGTGACCGTACTTTTGTTTTTCAGGAAAAAGACAACTGCAGAAAACAGCTCTAGCCACAATCATTGATTTACAAAAACAGTGCCATGAGAACACTTTTATATCCCTCAGCATTGACAGCGAAACCTCCCTTTCCTATGATTGGGTTTCGCCTCCAGGAGTTTCTTACTCCCAAAACTGTGGTTTTACACAGGAAGGTTTAAATCAAAGGACTGTCCTCAATGAAGAAATTTATTATTTTGACTTTTATTTCCATATTCTATTTCGGTTGCTATCGGGAAACCGCTCTTCCCCTGTCTCCCATTGTCGGAACTCAAATAACAACCGATAACATTGAGACAATGCCATCCGGTGTTGAGGCGACAGGAATCGTTGGCGATTACACGCTGTTTAACAACTACGTTCAACTCGTTGTTCAGGGCAACACTTGGAGCCCGAACTATTGCCTTTATGAACCTCTTTCTGGCGGTGCCATTGTCGATCTCGCGACGCGCACCACGGGGTATTCACAGGAACAAATCAGTAAAAATGACGATGGAATTCATCTCATTCGTCAAGGTGTCAATCTCAGCTCGCAAACCGTCATCGGATATCACTCCATTCATGTCACTCAAAAAGATCGTGACATGGCCTATTTAACAATGGAAGGAAAAGTATTTGATCTTGATGGCAGCCTGTCACAAAGCGGAGCGGCTGTCTCGCCTGCAGACCACAGCCTCCAGGGTGTCCATGTTCAAACAGAAATCAGTCTGACCCCGTCAAGGGACATAGAAAACAACGACAATGCTGCGGTCAATTTCTTTAAAATAACGACCGTCATATCCAACACAAGTCAACTAAACGTTCCTATTTACACTGTTCATGACAGTGTCCTGCTTCAAAAGAACACCTACGACTCCTTCATTCCCTACCCCGATTGGGGTTTTGAGAAGCCCAGGGAGGGCGAAAGAACCTCTGTCACAGGCGATGCCTATCCCCCGTATGTCCTGTTCCAATCTCGACAGGAGAATAGCGCCAATATGTTCTTCACCTCTCAACTGGACGGACTTTTTTCCGCAAACCGCGAATCGGAAATGGATAGCGATCGCATCATGGTCGGTAAATTCTACACAAGTCAGGCCGGTCTGGCACCGGGAGAACAGCTGACCTACATCAGGGAACTTCACGCTTACGTCAGCAGCACGCCCCCCCAAGCCCTCTACGCAAGAATGGTGAACTACTATCAAGAATCTCTAAAGGAAGACAGCATTTACAAGCAAACGGGAACCCTCGGGTTTGTCTATAACGCCAATGCCTCTCCCGGTGGTGAGTTCATCGCGGAACACATTAGCCCTGAAATTCAGTGGTTTGACGGGAAATCCTTCCAACCCGTTTCACCTGAGAAGCCCTTTCCCGTCTGGGGCAGCAGAAAACTCAGCTCATCTTTCACGTTTGAAGTGCCCATCGGCCAATATCAACTGCAAGCGCAGGCCTTTCAATCAAACCCAGTAACATTTTCCTACAGAGAACGCACAGATATCAATGAAGATGGAGAAGAAATCGTGGTGGAAGAGCCCTTCTACGTCAAAGAAGACAAGTTCTTTAATATGGGAGCTCTTGATATCGGTGAACATCACGCCAGCATTGCCGTTTCAGGAGAAGATGACAGTGGTTCGAGAAGATTGTACCGCTTTACAACCCAGCCAACAGATGGAGGAAACCTTCCCATTGTAGGGCCTTCTCCCTCCGGAGCTGGCGGGAACACCCTTTACCCCTCTGAATTTGTAACTCAGTTGTTTTTACCTCAGGGTACTTTTGATATTTACATTTCCCACGGTCCGCTTTTCTACGTCAATACAGTTCCGACTACCGTCAGCGAAATATCGGAGATTAACGAATACGGTGAAACACAAACCTCCTTCTCGTCCTCTGAATCCACAATTAAAGCCAATTTGAGGCCTGCGATTGATTTACAAGGCTATTTCTCCGCTGACTTTGGTATTGCAACGGCCTACCATGAACGAGGTTTGAACAACCCGGTCAATGTAACCGCTTTTGCTGAAGCAGAAGACCTGGATGTCGTTTTCTTTGTAGACACCAATAAAATTTCCCAAACCAAGACGTTTCTCGCCGGTAAGTCCAGCATTCTGGGAAGCTTCGTCAAAAAAGATGACGATGATGACAACATCAAACTGGATGACATCATCACACCTGCCTTCGCTTATTGCACACGAGGCGTACCAACCGAAACCTACCCCTACGGCAAGGGCAGCTTCGCTGTACTGGGGATTTTAGAGGACGATATATCCAGCAATCCACCTCAATTATGGGGCGATCCGGCCGATTTTTACGATCAAGTGAAAAGCACCTTCCCTGACAGCTTGATTATGGTTCAAAACCCAAGGGGCCCACTTGAAAGTCAGCGCGCGTTCTTCAGCGCTATCGCAGCCATGCTCGGTTTAAACGCCAATGAAACCCTGCCCGTAGATAACACCTACTTTTCCCGCCTGTCTGGCAGTGGCTCCAGTACCACCTGGCTTGACTTTGATCTCATTCAAATCCTCGATGGCAATGACTATCAAGGCTATTTACAGACACGTGCCGATTGGTTCAATCTTCTCAATGCGGGCATCTACAAACCCATCACCGGCGGCTCATCAGTAGGCAGTACCGCCAACTTATGCGTGGGAGCTGTGCGAACCTTCGTGGCTGTCACCCCCGGATCCGAACACAAAGACTACGACATGACCGAATTCTGGAACTCCACACGCCAGGGGAATATGTTTGTAACCAATGGCCCGATCATTGAAGCCAGTATCGGTGGAGCCACTTACGGCGAAACCACTCAAGGCAGTTCCAGCCTCGAGCTGAAAATACAAGCCGCAGCCTGGATTCCCGTTCAATCTGCGAGAATCTATGTAGACGGCGTCCTCGCTCAAAAACTTCAGCTAGACGCCAGCCAACAGGTTCGCTTCGAAGGCACCATCCCGCTTGAACTCTCTGCTGGCAGCCACTGGGTCGTTGTTGAAGCCGGCACAGAGTTGGAAACCTACATTCCGGGCACCCCGGCGGGCACATTCAGCACCGTCTACCGAAACCACACCCCCATTGCTATCACCAATCCCATATTCGTCAACGTGAATTGACTCATGGTTCTTTTTTTTGTATAGCAACGTAAGCGTTTATTAAAAGCCGCCTGATATTTTTCAATTAATTTGTTTAATCTACACTCCTGAACTCATTCAGGAGGTGATACGTTGACAGCGTCCA
>PDWJ01000163.1_pt1 | contig 97142 bp, 97 predicted proteins | sample 1430881 | NCBI WGS metagenome assembly PDWJ01 (sample SAMN01162460, study PRJNA174530) | Oral metagenome, whole genome shotgun sequencing project. | biome: Marine environment; feature: Marine mammal; material: Swab sample of the gingival sulcus; isolation source: swab sample of gingival sulcus...
GTTCAATCGCTCAGAGGGCTGAGCTCCCAACTGGCACCCCACCCTGTAGCGAGGCCACCCCGTGGCCGATGAGTCCGACATATTTGCCAAAGTTCAATCTCTCAGGGGGCTGGGCTCCCAAAATAGGCTTCCTTAGCCAATTTTCACAAGGCTATTGCCCGGATAACCCTCAGTATTGGTATAATAGTCTTTTAATATTTTTTCTATAGCAAAGATGCGACACAAATGACTGAAGAAGATTTACTCAGTCAGCTAACCTCTTTACCACTAGAGCAACTGGATGCGATTCAACAGAGCCTGCTACTCAGGCTGGAAAAAAAGGAAGCAGAAAGAGAACGGCTGAAAAAATTACCGCCTAGAACATCCAATGACCTAGAAGCACTGGCAGAGCTACAAGGTTTGGATTTAAGCTCTCTATTACGTGACGTAAAACGCTATTCCTGAGGCTTTTTTAGGGACAGATCCGCCCGATCTACGCTTTTATAATACGAAAAATTTTCAGGCTTATTGATTAGATACAGGACATCCATCCATGAATCTTGCTGATAAAGTATTGGCTGCAAACAACGACCTTCCTATTCGTACCGACCAGCCGATTCACAGCGGTAAAGTTCGATCTGTTTACTGGCTTACTTCAGCAGACAGTAAACGGCTAATACAAGAAAAAGGCTATCCCGTCCACGAAGATACCGAACTTGCTGTCATGGTTATCAGTGATCGTATTTCGGCGTTCGAGTGTATATGGACCGGTGAAGGTGGTATGCAGGGTGTTCCCGGTAAAGGGGCTGCATTAAATGCAATCTCAAATCACTGGTTTAATCTATTTCGTGAACAGGGTCTTGCTGATAGCCATATACTGGATATTCCGCATCCACTGGTTTGGATTGTACAAAAAGCCAAACCCGTGATGATTGAAGCCATCTGTCGTCAATATATTACTGGCTCAATGTGGCGTGCTTATGAAAAGGGTGAACGCGAATTCTGTGGTATCCAGCTAGATGACGATCTGCACAAAGACCAAAAATTGGCCGAGTTACTGATAACCCCTTCGACCAAGGGCATTATCAAAGGGATCTCAGGCATACCTGAAGTGGATGACGTCAATATCACCCGCGAAGACATTCTTAATAATTTTGCAGCATTCAAGTTCAGATCTGTTGAGGATGTTGATCTTTATGAGAAGCTGCTGAAGGAAGGCTTTGCCGTTATCAGCGCGGAACTGGAGAAGATCGACCAGATTTTTGTCGATACCAAATTTGAGTTTGGTTACGTCGTCGATGCCACCGGGAGAGAAAAGCTGATCTATATGGATGAAGTGGGCACCCCCGATTCATCGCGCATTTGGGATGGGCCATCATACCGCGCTGGCAATATTGTTGAAAACTCCAAGGAGCTATTCCGCCAAGAGCTGTTAAATCATTTCCCCGACCCCGATATTCTCGTCAATAAAGACCGCATGAAAGAACGCTATGCCCTGGCTGAAGAGAATGAGTTGCCCGCAGCGCTGATTCAAAAAGTTTCCGATACTTACGTTGGTATCGCCGAAAAAATCACCGGGGCAAAACTGCCACACTCGGATAATCCTAAAGCGGAAATTATCGATATCCTTGACCGGGCGTATAGCCTGATTGAGAGGTAAGCCGAAGGAGCCGCTTCTATGGAACCTGTGAACACACCCTGTATGTGCTTTGCAAAGTACTGTATTAGTTGTATACCATCACGGGAGCCAGGCTTATTCAAAGGTTCCCTATATAGAAGTGGTCCAGCCAAGCTTGATACTAATGCACCTGCCCTGCAACAACACAGCACATAGTGGTAATTTTGAGGTTACTCCTTTAAGCTACCCTCTCAACAAGATAAAAGTCGCATAGACAAGAACCTGAGTTTTGCTGGAATCAGCAGATATTCTATCTTATCAGCCTGACGTATGCATTGGCATTACAGCTATAGGTCAACCAAGCATGCAAACAGTGTTGTCCTCTATATATGTAATATAACCGTATAATGTAGGATCAGTTATGTCATTAAATCGCTTAAGCATTCGTAGCAAACTAATACTTATATCTATACTGCCTATTGTCGGTATAGCGATTATCATTGCCACTTCATTATTCGAGCTTGAAAATTCAGATGCTGGTGTCAGCCGCATATACGAAGACCGTGTTGTGCCACTCGAAGACCTGAAGATCATTGCTGATAACTACGCCATTTATGTTATCGATGCTGTGAATAAAGCCAATGCAGGTATGATCAGTGGCAAGGAAGCACTGCAAGATGTGCAGTTAGCCCGTAAGGACATATCAGAAAAATGGCAAAAATACAGAGCCACGACTCTGACCGCAGAAGAAGCCAAACTGGCAGATGAGGCTGATGCACTGTTTATCGCCGCTAACCGCTCGCTGGATAAGCTTGAAGCTGGACTCAAACACACAGGCATGGGCAATATCAAGGGACGGATTGATCAGTTCGACGGAACACTCTATACAGCCATTGATCCAATCAGTGCGAAAATCGCTGAATTGATTAGCTTGCAACTCAAGGTTGCATATGAAGAGCGCAATAAAGTCAAAGAGGTATACAACCGGGCGATTCTTGTTATGCTGGTTTTAGGTGTAGTCGTCATTGCAGTGCTCGGTACGCTTGGCACAATGATTTACCAATCTATTCGCAAGCCGCTGGATACATTGAATACGGCAATGAATCGTGTTGCCACCCATTCAGACCTGACTGCAACGGTGCCTGTTACAGGACGGGATGAGCTTGCCAATATGTCCGAAAATTTTAATCTAATGCTGACACATCAACGCGAATTAATTGGTGATATTGGCAGCGCAACCCATCAACTGGCATCTGCTGCTGAACAAATGTCCTCTATCAGCATTCAGGCAAATCAGAGTATTGATAACCAACGTCTGGAGATTGAACAAGTTGCCAGTGCTATGAATGAAATGGTCTCGACATCTCAAGATGTTGCAACCCATGCTGAACATGCAGATGGTCAAACGCAAATGATGCATAAGCAGGCTGAACAGGGTAACCGGATTGTGACCGCTGCTGTATCTTCCACGAACACCTTGGTGGGCCACGTATCGCAAGTGTCTGATCGTATTCGTGCGGTAGAAGGTGACAGTGAAAGCATTGGTTCCATTATTGGCGTTATCACCGATATTGCCGAGCAAACCAACCTGCTGGCCCTGAATGCCGCAATTGAAGCCGCCCGTGCCGGTGACCAGGGACGCGGGTTTGCAGTCGTAGCTGATGAAGTGCGCACCCTGGCTCAACGCACCCAGCATTCAACCACAGAGATTCAGAGCGCTATTGAGCGTTTGCAGTCTGGGACTAAAACCGCAGTTGATGTAATGGAGCAGGGCCAGAAAGAAGCTGAATTGGCTGGATCAAAAGCAGCAGAAGCGGGTGACGCGTTACAAGGAATCTCTGAATCGATGAATATGATCACTGATATGAATGCTCATATAGCTTCAGCCAGTGAAGAACAAACCAGCGTCGCTGAGGAAATTAATCGTTCACTGGTTTCAATTAATGATGCCGCTCAGGAGTCTTCCGAAGGTGCGACCCAGATTGCCGCAGCCAGTGATGAGCTATCACGCCTGGCGGTTGACCTGAATGCCAAAGTCAGCCAATTTAAGACGTAAATTCAAGTCAACGGGGCAGGTATATTATCTGCCCCTTTTTCCTAGTTAGAACTCTTGTTTATGCAACCATTCCCCGCCTACCACGCCCATGTATATTTCAACGCGGACTCATACGCAGCCGCAGAAGCGCTCTGTACAGCAGCAAGCGACCAGTTTGCTATCCCAATGGGCCGATTGCATCGCAAACCCGTTGGCCCACACCCGGCTTGGAGCTGTCAGCTCAGCTTTCCGGCACAACTCTTTGCAGAAATCATCCCTTGGTTGAATTTTCACCGAAACGGGTTGGATATTCTTATTCACCCTGTGACCGATAATGCCCTAAAAGATCACAGCGAATATACCATGTGGCTAGGCCATTCATACGAGCTGGATCTTTCTATTTTCAAATAAGCTTTCTAAAGTGCGGAAAGAAAAATCCTGGCTCTTTTTGCCCCAAGGTCAATCAAAGCATCACCTTTATGAAACTCCAGAATTCCGCAAGCGTTTCGGGGAATTTCAATAATCCCATCGGGCGGGTATGCCGCTAACTTTTGCCGGGCAATAGTCCCCTGCATGGTATCGAAGGCCTGGTTTGCAACATCATACATACTCATCGCCCGGCCATTATCATCATCGGGTTTATAGAGTTTTTCTACAAAGTTATGCACCCGCTCCCTGAAGCTGCTATCACCACTGTCCGAGCTTTTTTCTTTGATGTGCAAGCCATGTTCAACAGCACCGCTCAAATTAACCGCAAAGATCTTATCCGTTCGGTCGTTAAAACAAGGCGCAATGGGGACAGGATTCAGAATACCGCCATCGACAAGATAAGAGCCGTTATATTCCACGGGAGAGAAGAACATAGGCAACGAAATTGAAGCCCTGATTGCGTCAAATAACGAGCCCGAACTCATCCAGACTTCACGCTCTTCATCAATATCCGCAGCAATGGCTGTAAAGCGAATGGGCAGATCTTCGATCTTCCAGTCGCCAACCAGTTCCACCAGGGTTTCTATTATTTTGTCACCTTTCACCAATCCATCTGAGCGCCAGGTAAGATCCAATAAACTCAAGATATCAGTTTTATCAATGGCCCTGATCCAAGTTTCAAATTCAGCCAGCTTACCCGCAGCATAAACACCACCAATCAGGGCGCCAATTGAGCAACCCGCGATAGATTCAATCCGATAGCCTGCCCGCTCCAATTCCTTGATAATACCGATATGAGCCAGACCCCGGGCACCGCCACTACCTAAAGCCAGCGATATTGATTTGCCACCCATGATGATCCCCCCCATAAATAAAATCTTACATATGAATCAGGCTATTAGCCCTTCCCTTCAAGGCACTTAGTTTTTTCAACTGAGTGCTGTTATACAAGCGTATTCCGCAGTGATAAACGAGGGGTACAGACTGTTGCGGTTACTGTTTACCGCACCGGATATAAATAAGGCGACCTAGGGCCGCCTTTTTCACTATCAATCAAATTAGCTTACGCACTGAGTTCAAGCAACAGTTTATTCAGGCGAGCCACATAGCTTGCCGGGTCATCCAACTGTGCGCCCGCTGCCAAGCCCGCCTGATCAAACAGAACCAGAGCCAGATCAGCAAAACGATCTTCGTCTGTTTCCTTATCCAGTTTCTGAATCAGAGGATGCTCCGGGTTAACTTCAAATGCAGGCTTTGTCTCAGGTACAGCCTGACCCGCTGCTTCCATAATCTGCCGCATTTGCAGACCCATATCATGAGCACCCAAAACAACGCAGGCAGGAGAATCAGTCAAGCGATGCGTAATACGCACTTCTGACACTTTATCATCCAGGCTGGATTTCAGTCGCTCAAGCAAGCCTTCCAGCTCTTTAGCCACTTCTTCCTGCTCTTTCTTCTCTTCTTCAGTGACCGCCTCATCCAGATCCAGTTCACCCTTAGCAACATCCTGAAACGCCTTTTCACTGTAGTTAAACAGCTGGCTCATCATCCAGTCATCAATGCGATCGGTCAGCAGCAGCACTTCGATACCTTTCTTACGGAATATCTCAAGGTGCGGGCTGTTCTTGGCAGTGTTGTAGTTATCCGCAACGACGTAATAAATTTTATCCTGACCGTCCTGCATACGCTCAATGTACTCGTCAAGCGAAACATTTTGCTCATCATTGTCATTATGCGTTGAGGCAAAACGCATCAGCTTCAGGATTTTCTCACGGTTAGCATAGTCTTCCGCAGGGCCTTCTTTCAGCACCTGGCCAAACTCTGCCCAGAAGTTTGCGTATTTTTCTTTGTCGTTTTTGCCCAGTTTGATCAGCATATCCAACACCCGCTTAGTCAATGCTGAGCGTAGCTTGGTTACATTTTCATCCTTCTGCAGAATCTCACGGGAAACATTCAAAGATAGGTCTTTCGTATCCACAATACCTTTCATGAAGCGCAGGTACAGCGGTAAAAACTCTTCCGCCTGGTCCATGATGAACACACGTTGCACATATAGCTTTAAGCCACGTGGCGCTTCACGGTTCCACAAGTCATATGGTGCCTTTGCTGGCACATATAACAAGCTTGTATATTCCAGATTTCCCTCTACACGGTTGTGCGCCCACGTCAGGGCATCGCTGAAGTCATGGGAGATATGCTTGTAGAACTCCTGATACTCCTCATCTTTAATCTCAGACTTGCCCCGCGTCCACAGTGCTGTTGCGCTGTTAATCGTCTCATCTTCCGGTGTCTCAGGGGACTTTTCAGCTTCATCACCCTCACCCGGATGAGGCTCCGCTTCTTTCTGCATGATTACAGGGATAGAAATATGATCAGAATACTTTCGTACCAGGCCGCGTAGAGCAAAGCCATCGGCAAAACTTTCCTCACCCTCTTTCAGGTGCAGAACAATCGTAGTACCCCGGCCTGCTTTTTCTATGTCAGCAATGGTGAACTCACCCGCACCTTCTGATACCCAGTGTACACCTTCTGCAGCCGGCAAGCCGGCCTTACGGGTATAGACTTCTACCTTGTCAGCAACGATAAAGGATGAATAGAAACCAACACCAAACTGACCAATTAACTGGCTATCTTTGTTCTGATCACCCGTTAGCTGTGACAAAAACTGAGCGGTGCCTGATTTCGCAATCGTGCCCAAGTGCTCAATCACTTCATCACGGCTCATACCAATGCCGTCATCTTCAATCGTCAGTGTTTTGGCATCTTGATCAAAACGAATATTGATCTTCAGATCGCCATCGTTTTCGTAAAGGGAACCGTTTGAAAGTGCTTCGAAGCGCAGCTTCTCGGCAGCATCGGAAGCGTTAGAGATCAACTCGCGTAAAAAGATCTCTTTGTTCGAATAGAGAGAATGAATCATCAAATGAAGCAGTTGCTTCACTTCTGCCTGGAAACCGTGAGTTTCGGTACGTGTTTCAGTAGTCATCAACATTTATCCAATAGTCGTTTTCATTGAAACCGCGAAACTGCGCCTGGCTGAGACAGATTCGACCCAGGCACATTTGGCGATAGAACCTATATTGGGACAACAATGACCATTTCAAGCATAAAGGTAAGGTTTTATTTCTCCCCACCTGTACTCATCATCAGCGTCCTCAGCGTAGAAGATTTAAATTCCCGTCGGTAAAGGACAAATGCAACGCCTGCACTCAACACCATAAACAGCCATGGGTTGATAAACCAGCCCAGAATAGCCAGGCAAAAATAGTAAGTTCGCAGGCCAATATTGAAGTTATTCGCTGCCATTGAGGTCATTCTGGCAATGCGATCAGCATGGGCTTCAGCCTGCAGTTCGGAAACCTGCTCTTCCGGTTGAGGCGCTCCGCCAATCATAATCGAGACAAAACCATACTGACGCAGACTCCAGGTAAATTTAAAGAACGCATACACAAATAGCGAAATCATCAGCAGAATTTTTAATTCCCACTCTGCGCGGGTAGCATGCTGGGCAAAGGGGATATCAGCTACCAGATCAATTGCCTGCTGGGTTGAACCCAATACTGTTATAAGGCCCGCCAAAATAAGCATGGTAGTCGAAGCAAAGAAGGAGACACCCCGCTCAAGGTTGGAGATCGCTGCTGTATCCGCAATTCTGACCTCATGAGTCAGCATTCTCTTCATCCATTCTTTCCGATACATATGCAGTATACTGGCCAAACAGGGGGTGTCATAGCTACGCTTTTTCGCATAATACATATAACCCTTAAAGCACATCAGAAACCAGGCGAGAGCAAGCAAGTTAATCCAGTTTCCCTGAATAAACTGCTGAATAGCTAACATAAAGAAGGACCTCTCAGGCAAATTAATCGTGCAATAATAGACGGCCCATTGTAAAACAAGCCGTATCCCATTGTCTTTGGAAAGCGTTAGATGTATATCGACCTTGAAGCACTATTTGTTGTCACCTTACTCATTTTTCTCTGCTATCACTGGTGGCAATCGCAGAAAGTTAAAGAGGTCGCGCTTAATTACACCCGTCGGCAGTGTAAAGCACTTGGACTCCAGCTTCTGGATGACAATATCAATTTACGCGGTTTCTGGTTGCGCAGGGATAAAAATGGGCAAGTGCGGGTATGGCGTTCATTTAATTTTGAATTTTCATCCACCGGTGATGAGCGCTACAGCGGCAATATTATCACTTTGGGAAGAAACGTGACCGATTTACATTTACAACCTCATCGTCTTGAGTAAAACCTTAAAAAAGGTGTTAACCCGGATGTTGCACCCGTGCATTTGATTGTTTCAACTGAGTGCCGTTATACCAGCGTACTCCGCAATTATAAACAGGGATACGTACTGTTACGGTTTGGGTTTGCCAATCCTGGCGGCAGGCATAAAAAAACAGGGCATAAGCCCTGTTTTTTGAAATTATCTAAGGTTTAAGCCTTAGTAACGTTCTCAGCCTGAGGACCTTTTTGGCCCTGAGTCACTGAAAACTCAACTTTCTGGCCTTCAGCCAGTGTTTTGAAGCCGTCGCCCTGGATAGCAGAGAAGTGTACGAATACGTCAGGACCATTTTCCTGCTCGATAAAACCAAAACCTTTCTCTTCGTTAAACCATTTAACTGTACCAGTAGTAGACATTTTTTCGTCCTTTCATTCAGAGTAATTTGTTGCTTCATATGAAGCAGGTAGTGCTGGAAGTGCTGCGATTACTTATGAATCAGGACGAAGCGCTTTAAGAGCTACCCCGGTTGTTGAGCATAAATAGACGACTAACTTTCTAGCGACCTACAATTTATAGCGCTTTTCCAATAGGGTCAACAAAAAAAACCTTAAAATACCTATTATTAACAAGGAATCGAGCAATTTTTTCTCAGGAGAGTTGTTCAAGCTGCAAAGATTATTTTTCAGGACGAACAGGTCAGGTAGATTCCTTCCGCCCACTGCGGTGGTTTTTGCGAGTAAGCTTCGAAACCCGGAACTTCCTCCATGGGGTTCTGCAACAGCCCTAACAGCTCATTAACCCGGGAAAAATCCCCTTCAGCGGCAGCTTGAATCGCTTCCTCCGCCATATAGTTGCGCAAAATATATTCAGGGTTAACCGCACGCATCTGCGCCCTTCTTATCGGATAACTCGCCGCTTCTTGCTTAAGACGCCGCTCATATTGCAACAGCCAGGGAGTCAGTTCAGAAGGTGCTCGAAGCAATGCCATCAGCGCTGCGATACTCTCATCAGAGCCATCAAAGTCAGATAGCTTACGGAAGAAACGATTCATATCGACCTCTTCACATGCAAACAGTTTCGTCAGTTCTCGGACCAGCTCATCGTCACATTCAGACTCTGTCTGCAACCCAAGACGTTTACGATATTCTCTTCAGTTCCGCCATATGAAAACGCGCAGGATAGGTATTCAGCACTTCAATCAAAGCATCACGATCAATCAGCGGCACTAAAGCCTGCGCCAGACAGGACAGGTTCCAGTGGATAATCCCCGGTTGTTGCGCAAAAGCGTAACGCCCCTGATGATCATTCTGGTTGCTGATCAAATCCGGCTGATAGGCGTCCATAAAACTGTATGGCCCGTAATCGAATGTTTCCCCGATCAGGGACATATTGTCAGTATTCAACACCGCATGGACAAAACCATAGGCTTGCCATTTTGCCACCAAGCGGGCACTGCGTTGCACCACTGCCGTAAACATCGCCAAGTAAGGTTGGTCTGTTTCTAAGAGTTCAGGAAAGAAACGCGCTAACGCATAATCCGCCAGCTCTTTGAGCGCTTCATGCTGGCGGGTGTAGTACAGGTACTCAAAATGTCCAAAGCGAATATGACACTGGGTCACGCGCAATACTGTAGCGCAGGGTTCCATCATTCCCTCGCGCATCGCCCGCTCTTCACTGCCTACCAAACACAGCGCTCGGGTTGTAGGGATACGTAAACCTTGCATCGCTTCACTGATCAGATATTCCCGGATACTGGAGCGCAATACAGCACGGCCATCACCAAATCGGGAAAAGGCTGTTTTCCCTGCTCCTTTCAAATGTAGATCCCAACGTTCGCCCTTTTGATTGACAACTTCACCCAGCAGCAACCCGCGACCATCACCCAGATCAGGGTTATACATTCCAAACTGGTGCCCTGTGTACTTCATGGCAAGGGGTTCGCTACCCACCAACATGCGATTGCCACTAAAGTAATCCGCAAGTTGCGACGGATTTACCGTACAGGGGTCAAGATCCAGCAGCCTAGCAACCTCAGGGTTAAAAGAGATCAAATAGGGGTTATGCAGAGGGGTAGGCTCAACCCGCTGGTAAAACGATGCTGGAAAACGTAGGTAACTATTGTCAAAATTAAGCGAATCGAGCTGAGCCATATCTGATAGAAATCCATAACGGGTAACAGGTCTTACCCTAGCATTTCAGTCGGGTATTATCATCCCCCTAATCGTAAGGTTTTATCAGGTCAACACGCACATGCAGGAACCCGAATACCAGGAGAAGATTTGGCATATAATCGCCATGATTCCTGAAGGCAAAGTCGTCACCTATGGACAGGTTGCAGAGTTAGCCCGGATGTTGCACCCGTTGGCGGAATTTTCGCGCCGAGATCTCTTGATTTGAGCGTGCTCGTGAACGTAAACGCTGCTGTAGCAGCGTCGGAGTGAGCATGTGCGTTCACATCAAGGGAGATCAAGTGAAAAACCGGCAAATGTGAACTGCTACAATGTATACCCCGTGTAGCATTGCGGAATACGTTTGTGCAACAGCACTCAGTTGAAAAAATCAAATGCACGGGTGCAACATCCGGGTTAGTCGGTTTGCCACGCATGGCCCGTGCTGTTGGCCGCACACTGAGCCGGCTGCCTGAAACGACTCAATTACCCTGGCATAGAGTGATTAATGCTCAGGGAAAAATAACTTTTCCAGATGGCAGTACCTCCTACCACCAGCAACGCGAACGTTTAGAAAAAGAGGGTATTAGCCTGACGAATGGCAAAGTCCGGCTCAGGGATTATCAGTGGTGTCCTTAGAAATGTAATACGGCAATCTTAAGTGGGTGTTGTCCATCAGGTGATGGGAAGTCTGCTTCAGGCTGCAAAATTTCATACTCTTTAACCGGTTGCCCAGCCTTATATGCACAGCGCTTTACCAGATCAAGCCACTCAACCATCTCTACTTTGGCGGCATTGTTTGTACACACCAAAGTCCCACCGGGCTTAGTGGCCAATACCGATGGTTTTAACACACTCTGATAATCACGGATCAGATCAACCGTACCAAAATGGCTTTTGGCCCAACGTGGCGGGTCAAGGTAAACCAGATCAAATTTCTGTTCTTGCAATGGCAAGTAAGCACGCGGTTTCTGCCCCCTTTTTACCCTTTGTTTAACGGGTAAACCTGCGAACTGTTTCGCTGCCGTGAAGAAATCACTCTGGATAAATTCAATTCTGTTAGTATCCAGCCCGTTCAAGCCCGCATTTTCTTTACCGACGGCCAAATTACGTTCTGCAAAGTCCACATTAACGACATGACTGGCCCCAGCAACAGCAGCACAAATTCCAACACCACAAGTATAAGAGAAAAGGTTCAGCACACTTTTATTCTGGGCGTAATCGAGCACATAGCGTCGCCCAACGCGCATATCTAAAAACAACAATGGGTCCTGGCCTGCATGTTTGCCTCTGACCCGATAGCTCACTCCGATTTCCTGCGCGATAAAATCTGCGCCCCGCCTATCATACTCATCCTGGCGACGTGAGTTCCCGGCGCTGCGATCATTATAGATAACTTCTTTAATCACAAAGAGGTCAGCATAGTGTTGCCTGATGCTATCAAGAGCGTCTGAAGGCAATGTTTCATGAAAGCTCTGAATTAAAAGCTGAGGGCCGTAGCGATCGATCGTCAGGCCTGCCACACCTTCATTCGTACCATGAAACAAACGATAGCAGTTGGTATTTTCAGCATGCAGTTTTAGCAACAAAGCAGAACGCGCCTCATCAGCACGATAAAGAAAAGAGATCAGATCAGACATGGGCATATCCAGAGTAAACAGTAAGGTGCATTTTACCTTCGGCTTTATCAATCAGCTAAACGCCGTCGCCAATAAATCGCTTATATTCCTGTTCGACAACAGCAATCCATCAGATGATCATCAACCATGCCCACAGCTTGCATATACGCATAGATAATCGTTGAGCCGACAAAAGACATCCCTCGTTTTTTGAGGTCGTCTGAGATAGCATCACTGATCTCTGTTGTCACCGGCACCTCAGAGGAATACCGCCAGTTATTAATCACCGGTTTGTGTTTTACATAAGCCCAGAGGTACTCAGAGAAAGAACCAAATTCGTGCTGAATTGCACGGAAAACATGCGCATTTTTACGTGCGGAATAAATTTTCAGTTTATTGCGAATAATGTCAGGATTTTCACGCAACGCCTCCAGTTCATCGTCGCGCATAGCCATCACCTTATCCAGATCAAAGTAATGGAATGCTTGACGATAGCCCTCACGTTTTCTGAGTACCGTTACCCAGCTTAATCCTGCTTGCGCTCCTTCAAGAATCAGCATTTCAAACAACTTAGCGTCATCATGCTCGGGGATTGCCCACTCAGTATCGTGATAGTGTGCATAGAAACCCTGCCCTGGCTTATTACCAAAACAGCGTTTCTTACCATCCATCCCCGCCACAAGCATGACGTATCACCTACCCTTCATAAGGCCACTTTGCGATTCACTGCAAGGAGAAAAAATCCCGAAACTTCTTCAGGTTACGTTGCCCGATTTCTGCCAGGCAAGTATCACAGATCTTGCGCGTACTCTACCGATAGACCGGGCTCGCACCTTCCCGCATGTTATTTCGCAAATAGATCCATCTCAGCCATTTTCTTGGCCACTGCGGAAAATTCGGGCTTGTTCTGCAAAATTTCTTCTTTGGTCAAACCATCCAATTCATGTGGAAAAACCAGCCACTCATCACTTTCATGAACATAATAGTCTGGCACATTGCCTGTCTGGTTATTGGCCGGCTTATAGTACGGAGTCGCAATCCGAATCTCCGGCGTGTTCTTCTTACAGGCTTTTTTCAACTCAAGAATAGTTTCAGCGATACTAAAACCAGAGTCATGGACATCATCCACAATCAACAAAGAATCTTCTGACTCAAGCCGCTTAATGAGATAAGTCAGGCCATGCACATTAATATGACGAGAGCGTTCGCCAATGCCAGTGTAGGAAGATGTACGAATAGCGATATGATCAGACTGGATTCCCAAACATTGCAGCACTTCCTGCACGGTGATACCTACCGGCGCACCACCACGCCAGACACCGACAATATAATCAGGGCGAAAACCACTATCGAATATTTGCAAAGCCATCTGCGTTGAGTCTTCCAGCAATTGCTGGGCACTAATATATACCTTATTCACTGTAAACCTTCTTAAATTCAAACTAAGTGTATAAGCCGCTAACCGCGCCTTACGCCTGCAGATGTAAGGACCTATAAAGTACACGCAGGAGTTATGCAAACATCCCTTGGTACTTTTCAATTTAGTACTGCCATACAAGCTTATTCTGTCATGACAAACCGGGCACTAAGTGCCACGATTAACATTGACTGGAGTTTTACTTGAACACCTTTGCTTTGAGCGTACACGCTCACGATCACTCCCGAAGCAAACAATCCCTGCGCGAAACTTCCGCCAACGGGTACAACGTCCGGGCTAAGCGTAACTTTATCGTCAATAAGTCACAAGTAGGCTTTGGCCATATCACTGAAAAATGAGAGGCAAGTTAAATTCAGAAGAATGCGAACAAGCCCTGCCGGTTTGCAAACGGATAAATTCGAATAGGCAAATCGGCGCGCAAAACATAATCAGCGGCAAACTCGGGTGCCGCGAAGACAGAAAGCGCACGTTATTAGCCCAGCCAATACATATCTACCCTTTCCGGGTATAAAGCAGTACTTTTAACCCTTTTTCTGCTTCTGCCTCAGGGAAGTCTTCCGGGTTGACCAAGCGTTCAACAAAGTTAAAGCCCGGGCACTCTTCAAGCATCAACTGCTTTAAGAATTCAGTGCCGTTCTGAGGGTCATTATGACAGGCCAACACTTGACTCCCAACCTCAGTCAACTCATTAAGGCGGCGTATCACCTTCCGGTAGTCTTTCTCGGCGACAAAGCTGCCGGGTTGGAAGCTTGGCGGGTCAATAACGATCAAATCATAAGGCCCATTTTGCCTGATGCGCTTCCAGGATCTAAACAGGTCATACGCCAGAAATTTGGCCCGGCCATCTTCCAAACCATTCAGACGGTGGTTTTCTTTACCGGTATTGATTGCACCGCGTGACATATCAACATTGACCACATACTCAGCCCCCCCTGCAAGGGCAGCAACAGAAAATGCACAAGTATAGGAAAACAGGTTGAGAACACGTTTACCGCCAGCATTGTGCATAATCCAGCGACGGCCTTCGCGCATATCAAGAAAAAGCCCGCTGTTTTGATTACGTTGTGGTTTTATCTGGTAAAACAGGCCGAGCTCCAGTGTATTCATTTGCTCCGGCACGTCTCCCCAAACCACATTTTGCGAGGAATCCTGGCCACGTGAGCGTTGCTGAATAACCAAGCCTTGAACTTCAGGCATTAACTTAATCGTGTCACTGAGCTCTTCAAGCCATTCGGGTTCTACTGGCTTATACAGCCTGGCAACGGCATAGGGGGGAAACCAATCCACTACCAAGTGTTCAAAGCCTGCAAAGCAATGGCCTCGACCATGAAAAATGCGGCGGGATTCGCCGTTAGCCCGCGCTATTTGGCGTTGCATTTCATTCAGAACTGCTTGCATTCAAGTTCCTGTCGTCAGCCCGTAAAGGAAAGGAGGCAAATTATAGGCCGGAATCCATCATGAAACCAGTGAACCCGAATGTCGCATCGGTAGCAGAACTTTCTGCGCAGATAGGGGTTACTGCTCAGAAACGTAAACGCGGCGGTAGCAACATTGAAATGAGCATGTGTTTTCGATCAAGCACAAAAACAGCCAAGGTTAAGGAACAGGAATTAAACTTGAAACTTACAGGCTTAGCCCCTATCTAAGGGTTCTATGAGTTCAACTTAAACAGGAATACTTTCACTTATGATGCGCATCGGTCTTTTTCTACTCACCAATATTGCGGTACTTATTGTAGCCAGTATTACCCTCAGCCTGCTGGGTGTTGATCATTATGTTTCTGGCGCAGGCCTTAACATGACCAACTTGCTTATTTTCTGCGCCGTATTTGGCTTTACCGGCTCTATTATCTCCCTCTTTTTATCGAAAAAGATGGCTAAAATGTCCACCGGCACAGAGATTATCACTCAAGCCCGCAATGCCGATGAGCAATGGCTGCTCGACACTGTGGCAGAGCTATCGGATAAAGCGGGCATCAAGATGCCTGAGGTAGGGATATTCCCTGCACAACAAGCTAATGCGTTTGCAACAGGCTGGAATAAGAATGATGCCCTGGTTGCAGTCAGTATTGGCCTGTTACAACGCTTCCAGAAAGAAGAAATCAAGGCCGTCATGGCTCATGAGATCGGCCATGTTGCCAACGGTGACATGGTCACTTTGACCCTGGTTCAGGGCGTTGTTAACACCTTTGTTATGTTTGCCGTTAGGGTCGTGGTATTTTTTATCGACCAGTTTACGCGCAATGAAGAAGGTGAAGGCGGCCTGGGCTTTATCGCCCAGATGGCTTTAACCGTTATTCTGGATATTGTATTCGGTATTTTGGCTTCCGGTATCGTTGCCTGGTTCAGTCGTTACAGAGAATTCAGGGCAGATGAGGCCGGTGCAAAACTGGCAAACAAACATGCCATGATCGGGGCTTTGCAGCGTTTGAGACAAGAAACAGAAGAAGCCAACACCCTTCAGGGACAAATGACGGCTTTCGGTATTTCTGGTGGAAAAATGTCAGCTTTCTTTGCTTCACATCCTCCTTTAGAGACACGCATAGCAGCCTTGCAGAACATCAAATAGCGTGTTCATAACGCCCCTGCAACATGGGGCTTTTTCTTTTAAATTATGCTTGGAGCAATAGAGCCCAATTACGATCAACAATTTAAGATGACTTCTTCAGCGCAAAGATTCAGGTGGGCATACCTTCACTGATACTGGTGCAAAATCCGGGCTAAACACCTTCATACGACCTCACCCTGTGACTATTGAAATCGCGGCTAGAATAACCACTAAAGATTAAATTTTTGCTGTATTTCATTAATACCCTTGATTTAGAGTAATATGTTTACTTTACTTGGTTCTTGATCAAAGTAAGCCACGATGCTTTCAGTATCCTGGATCAATAATGATAGGGCACCTCGCTGGAGTAGTTAAATGAGCCTAAAAATCACCCAGAAAATAACTTTGGGCTTTGCCGCACTCGTTGCATCAATTCTGATTGTGGGTGGTGGTGGACTGGCTGGCAACAGCAATATTTACCAGAAATTGAACCACATTACAGATTACTCACTTCCCATCCTTGTTGTTAGTTATAATCAGATGATTGAACTTCAGCAGGCAAATCAAAACCTCTATATTGCTTTGGCAGAAGAAGACAGCACCAACATAGCAACCAGTGCGAAAGCTTTCCAGCTTAATTTGGAGTCCTTCAACCTCATACTGAAGCAGCAGGCTTCACTCTTAGCTGACAAGCCGGAATTAAGCACCACGCTTACCCATATAGAACAGCTTAGTCAGGATTATCAAAAACAGGCTACAGCAGTATTGGCTCTACATGAGGCCAGACTAAACATTAATCGCAAGGTAACTGAGCAAGAACTGGATCTACGAAGCAAAGCAGATTCTATATCGGGCTGGGTCCAGCGCTACATTAGCAACAGCAAAAACGGCAAGGCTGTTATTGCAGCCCGTGATATGACTCGCACCTTGGCTAAACTTCAAGTTCAACTGATAAATTACAAACGCTTCAGCGACTTGACCTCATTGAATGAGCACATTGCTCCACATAAAGGAGAACTGGTCACTAAGTACGAAACTTTCACCAAGGCCGAAGCGAGAGCGAATCAAATTATTAGCCTTGTTGCCCCCGTAGAAGCCCATTTTTTCGAAGACGAAGGTCTAATTGATCTGTACAACCAAAAACAAGCCACGCTTAATAACCTGAACAAGCAGTTGTCCAAAACCCATGTATCACTACAACAACTCAGTTCAGCAACGCAAGAGTTTATTAAATACTCAAAGCATGAAACGGAAGGTGCCGAAGCCGATGCCGAAAATGCGAATAATCTTAGCCGCAACCTGACAACTATTCTCCTGCTGAGTACGGTTGCCTGCGCCCTGTTCATTGCATTTATTACAGTGCGATCAATCCGCAAACCTTTGGCTCAATTCACTGCAGCATTATCCAGATTCAGGAAAGGCGACTTAACTGTCAGCTTCAATCAGGAGCGAAAAGATGAATTTGGTGAGCTGGCTGAGTCCTTGAATACTGTAGTTTCCAGCCAGCGCCAGATCATTCAGGAAATAGCAAAAGGCTCTGAACACCTCTCAGAAGTTGCTGCAGGTAACTCCAGTATTAGCCAACAGACCACCCGCGCAATGAGCGAGCAGAGCAAGCAACTTGAGATGGCATCTGCGGCTGCTGTCGAAATGGAGAGCAGTGTAGGCGAGGTAGCCAATCACAGCGCCACGACACTGGATGCAGTACACCAGTGTGAAAGTCTCAGTCATCAGGTTGATCGCAATGTTGATCTGACGCTACGCAGCATCCGTGATCAGGCAGGAGCCATTACTAATGCCGTTGATGTCAGCAATAGCCTGGCCAACTACAGCACCGAGATTGATGCCATTCTTGAGACCATCCACGCCATTGCCGAGCAGACAAACCTGCTAGCACTGAACGCTGCTATCGAAGCTGCGCGCGCGGGTGATCATGGTCGAGGGTTTGCCGTTGTCGCAGACGAGGTCCGCGGGCTGGCCAGCCGTACCCGAAACTCAACAGATGAGATTCAGGAAATGATAGAGAATATGAAAGGTAGCATCCAGGAAGTCGTCTCGGTGATGGAAAACAGCTACGAGCAGGCCCAGGCCTGTGTTGGCCATGCAAACACCTCACAGGAATCGCTCGCCACAATGAATGAGTCAATCAGCAATATTCGTTTCCTGAATACGCAAATAGAGGATGCCGCACAGCAACAGCTTCAAGCCGTACAGGAAGTGAGCACCCAATTGAACAGTATAAATCATGCTGCAGCCGAGACCACTGAAGGTGCCCGGGAAGCTGCCAATGGCAGTGAGCAACTCCTGGCTATATCGAACAAGCAGCAAGATATTCTGAAGCGTTTCACCCTGTAAATCACTTCAAGTTACATCATCTCCAGCGGGCCCGCAGTCGGGCCCGCTTTTTTCCTGCTATGTACATGTTCTGATCTCAGCGACAAATAAATAAAGTAAAAGCTGCTAGCCCGGACGTTGCACCAGGTGGCGGAATTTTCGCGCCGAGATCGCTTGATTTGAGCGTGCTCGCGAACGTAAACGCTGCCGTAACAGTGTCTACCCCGTGTATCATTATGGAATACGTCTGTACACCAGCACTCAGTTGAAAAAACCAAATGCACCGGCGCAACATCCGGGCTAAAATGCCCCCACGAATCACCTGATTTTCTAAAATGAGGCTTAATTTCTGCTAACGGATGATTGTTTCATTTAGGTGCACAAGGTATCTTTTAGCAGTTTTATATGAACTCGATATTTTCCTTCTTTATAAGGAATTTCAGATAATAAAGATTTGAGGCAAACAATGAATAAAATCACCAAGAAAATAATGACACTGGGCACGGTTGCAGCGTTGGCCGGTGCTGTGTCTATTGCAAATGCGGAAACACTGAAAATTGGACTGGCTGGCCCTGCGACAGGTCCTGTTGCGCAGTATGGAGATATGCAAAAAATTGGTGTAATGGCTGCTATCGAAGATATCAATAAAGCAGGTGGTATCAACGGCATGCAACTTGAAGGCGTTATTTACGATGATGCTTGTGATCCGAAACAAGCCGTTGCTGTTGCCAATAAGATTGTTAATGATGGCATACAGCACGTAGTAGGCCACCTGTGTTCATCTTCAACTGAGCCTGCGGCTGACATCTATGATGAAGAAGGCGTGCTGATGATCACAGCGGCATCTACTTCGCCAACGATCACAGAGAAAGGTTTCAAGCTTATCTTCCGCACCATCGGTCTGGACAGCCTGCAAGGCAGTCTGGCTGCGGCACACATTCTTGACAACGTGAAACCTCAGCGTGTAGCGATCATTCACGACAAACAACAGTACGGTGAAGGTCTGGCAACAGCGGTTAAAACCAAACTGGAAGGTAACAACCTGACTCCAGTCATGTTTGAAGGTGTTACACCAGGCGATAAGGACTTCTCAACATTGATTGCCAAACTGAAAAAGAACAACATTGATTTCGTGTACTACGGCGGTTATCACCCGGAACTTGGCCTGATTCTTCGTCAGTCAAAAGAGAAAGGCTTCACGTCTAAGTTCATGGGACCGGAAGGTATCGTCAACGCCGACCTAGCAAAAATTGCGGGTGATGCGGTAGAAGGTGTTCTGGCTACGGCACCAAAAAGTTTCGATCAGAACCCTGTTAACCAGGCTCGCGTAGAAGCGATCAAAGCCAAAGGGGAAGACCCAACTGGCCCATTCGTATTCACTGCCTATGCAGCGGTTGAAGTTATGGCTGATGCAATGAAAGCGACGGGCAAAACAGATCCTTTCGAACTGGCAGACCACATTCGTGCCAACGATTTAGACACCGCAATTGGCAAAGTCAAGTACGATGCCAAGGGTGACCTGACTGATTCTACTTTCCTGGTTTACACGCTGCATAAGGACGGCTCCAAGTCGCCTGCACAGTAATTTAACTATGCGGATTATTCCTGTGCTAACGGCAAGACAGCACTAACGACACCCTCCCCCTCCCCGCTCATACGGGGCCAGGGGGAGGTTCATGTTTTCTGGTCCCGGTAAATGTCTGAATTTTCTCTCTATCTTTTACAACAGCTTATTAATGGGCTGACCATCGGATCGACCTATGCCCTGATCGCCATCGGCTACACCATGGTTTATGGCATTATAGGTATGATCAACTTTGCCCACGGCGAAATTTATATGATTGGCTCTTATGTCACTTTCATTGTCATCACTGGCCTTTTGGGTATGGGTTTGGTCTCCCTCCCTATTGTACTTATTGTCGCGCTGATCGTGGCTGTCATTGTCTCCAGTACGTATGGCTGGACAGTGGAGCGCGTGGCCTACCGGCCATTACGTGGTTCAAATCGCCTGATCCCGCTGATTTCTGCGATTGGTATGTCGATCTTCCTGCAAAACTATGTAGGTCTGTCTCAGGGCTACCGTGATGCAGCCCTACCTCCACAAATCGTGGGTGGATGGACGTTCGGCGATCCTACTGTTTTTGAAGTCTCTATTTCATATATGCAGTCGATTATCTGGATCGCGACCCTGGTTACAATGACGGCACTCACCCTGTTTATTTCCCGCTCCAGGATGGGCCGTGCATGTCGCGCCTGCTCTGAAGACTTGGGAATGACTAATCTGCTGGGTATCGATACCAATAAGATTATCGCCTTGACCTTCATCATCGGTGCAGCGCTTGCTGCAGTAGCAGGCATCTTGCTCAGCCTTCACTACGGTGTTATCAACCCGTTTGTCGGCTTTATCGCCGGCCTTAAAGCATTCACCGCAGCGGTATTGGGTGGCATCGGTTCCATTCCTGGCGCGATGCTGGGAGGCTTGATATTGGGCGTCACTGAAGCGATGACGGGTGCTTTCTTCCCGGCGGAATATAAAGATGCTGTTTCCTTTGGTCTGCTGGTTCTGATCCTGTTATTCCGTCCAAGCGGACTGCTAGGAAAACCGGAAGTGGAGAAGGTGTAATGAGTCAGAAATTTTATAACGCTATCTTTGCCTCAGGTATCGCCTTCATCTTAACCTGCCTGATGGTCGGTATTAAGCTGGATACTGAAGGCACACAACTGGCCGTCAAAGGTGCAAGTGCCGAGCAATGGACCTGGATTGGTCTGGGTATCGCACTGGTTTTCCTGTCGCAGATATTCTCAGATAAAATCGATGCGGTTTTCAGCCGGATTCCTAAACCCAAACTGGGTAACATGCTGCCCAAAGAGCAGAAAATGGCAGTGCTAAAACCCTGGTTACTGGCTCTGTTGATCGTGGGTATGCTGGTTTGGCCGTTTATGGTTTCACGTGGCGCGGTTGACCTTGCAACCCTGGCATTAATCTACATCATGCTCGGACTGGGCTTGAATATTGTGGTGGGACTGGCTGGCTTGCTGGATCTGGGTTTCGTAGCATTCTATGCGGTAGGTGCTTACACCTATGCCCTACTTTCTCAATATTTTGGCATGTCATTTTGGGCTTGTTTGCCCATATCCGCAGGCTTGGCTGCACTGTTCGGCTTTGTGTTGGGTTTCCCGGTCTTAAGACTGCGTGGTGATTACCTGGCAATTGTCACTCTGGGTTTCGGTGAGATTATCCGTATCCTTCTCAATAACTGGACGGCAGTCACCGGTGGCCCGAACGGTATTTCCGGTATCGACAAACCGACTTTGTTCGGTCTGGAATTCAGCCGCCGTGCAAAAAGTGAAGACTCTGTTCTTTTCCACGAGTTCTTCGGCATTGATTACTCCAGTTCTTACAAGGTGATCTTCCTTTACCTGATCGCCGTTGTGCTCACCATTTTCGTGGTTTATGTCATTAACCGCTTAATGCGTATGCCGGTGGGCCGTGCTTGGGAAGCACTCCGTGAAGACGAGATTGCCTGTCGCTCACTGGGTCTGAACCGTACAGTCATCAAATTGTCAGCCTTTACCCTGGGTGCAACCACCGCCGGTTTTGCAGGGGCTTTCTTCGCGGCACGACAGGGCTTTATCAGCCCGGAGTCCTTTGTTTTCATAGAGTCCGCTATTATTCTGGCAATTGTTGTTTTGGGAGGTATGGGTTCACAAGTCGGGGTCATTCTCGCTGCCATTATCATGACTATTTTGCCCGAGCTCGCACGTGAGTTCTCAGAATACAGAATGCTACTATTCGGATTTCTGATGGTCATTATGATGCGCTGGCGCCCACAAGGTCTGCTGCCCATGAAACGCCCACACCTGGAGCTAAATCGATGAGCCAATTACTTCTTGATGTAAGCGCACTCACCATGCGCTTTGGCGGGTTGGTAGCGGTAAACAGCGTCAACCTGAAGGTAAAAAACCGTCAGATTGTGTCGATTATCGGCCCTAACGGTGCAGGTAAAACCACCGTATTTAACTGCCTGTCGGGTTTTTATATCCCCTCTGAAGGCAGCATAATGTTTAAAAATGAACAAATTGCCGGCCTGAAAGACTTCCAGATATCCCGGAAAGGGCTAATCCGCACCTTCCAGCACGTTCGCCTGTTTTCAAATATGACCGTTGTTGAAAACATGCTGGTTGCACAGCATCGTCATCTGAACACCAACCTGTTCTCAGGCTTGTTCAAAACGCCTTCCTATCGCCTCAGGGAACGGGAAGCGATGAACCATGCTGCCCAGTGGCTGGAAGAAGTCGGTCTTCTCAGCGTTGCTAACCGGATGGCAGGTAACCTCTCTTACGGACAACAACGCCGTCTGGAGATCGCCCGTTGCATGGTAACCCAGCCCGAGCTGCTGATGCTGGACGAACCGGCTGCAGGTCTGAACCCAAATGAAACCAAAGAGTTGGATGAACTGATTATCAGGCTGCGTGATGAGCACGAGGTTTCGGTTCTTTTGATCGAGCATGATATGAGCCTGGTTATGGGCATTTCTGACCATATCTATGTTATTGCCCAGGGCACACCACTGGCGGACGGTTCGCCGGAGGAGATCAAAAACAACCCTGACGTTATCAAAGCTTACCTGGGGGAAGACTAATATGCTGCGCGTTGAAAATGTTAATACGCACTACGGCCAGATTCAGGCTTTGCATGACATCTCTCTGGAAGTAAAACAGGGTGAGATCGTGACGCTGATCGGTGCCAATGGTGCCGGTAAAACAACCTTGATGATGACCATTTGTGGTGATCCTCAAGCCACATCCGGCACCATCGAGTTTGATGGCGACATCATTTCGGGACTGGATACGCCATCGATTATGCGCAAAGGTCTGGCAATCGTTCCTGAAGGGCGACGGGTCTTCAGCGGCATGACGGTGGAAGAAAACCTGTTTATGGGTGCTTACTTCCGCGATAAAGCGGATGCAGAACAAACCGTACGACACGTGCTCGAGTTGTTCCCACGTCTTGAAGATCGTTATCAGCAACGGGCAGGCACTATGTCTGGCGGTGAACAGCAAATGCTGGCTATCGGCCGTGCAATGATGTCAAAACCGCGTATGATCCTGCTGGACGAACCTTCTCTGGGCCTTGCCCCCCTCATTATTCAGCAAATCTTCGATATTATCGATAAGCTGCGTGATGAAGGTGTCACCATCTTCCTGGTAGAGCAAAACGCAAACCAGGCGTTGCGCATCGCTGACCGTGGTTACGTACTGGAAAATGGTCGTGTGGTTCTAGAGGACACCGGCGATGCCTTGCTGGTTAATGATGATGTGCGTAAAGCTTATCTGGGGGGTTAACCGTCACCGTTAGCCACCCAATAAGATCTGCAACAAGGAACGTCCAATGGGCTTAAAACTGAACTGTGACTTGGGTGAAAGCTTTGGCTCTTGGGAGCTTGGGGTAGATGAAGCCGTCATGCCCCATATAGATCAGGCGAATATAGCGTGCGGCTTTCATGCTGGAGAGCCGCTCGTTTTACAAAAAACCCTGCAATTGGCGAAAGAAAACCGGGTAACGGTTGGTGCCCACCCAGGTTATCCCGACCTAGTGGGGTTCGGTCGCCGCAGTATGAAAGTGAGCAGTGCAGAGCTCAAGGCCATGCTTCAATATCAGATTGCGGCCATTGATGGTATGGCTGCCACTCAGGGGCTGACATTGACCTACGTGAAACCGCACGGTGCAATGTATAACGATATGATGGCAGATAGCACTATCCGCAAGACCATCATGCAAGCCATCGCCGAGTATCATCGCCCACTGATCCTGATGTTACAGAGCACACCACAAGCCCAACAGCATCAGCAAGAAGCAGCAGAAGCTGATATCAGCCTCTGGTTTGAAGTGTTTGCAGATCGTTGTTATGCCGATGACGGTAAACTTCTGGCCCGTAGTGCCCCCGGCGCAATACATAGCAAAGAGAAAATGTTAGCTCAGGTTCAACAGTTAAAAGCTGACGGCGCAGTCACAACCATCGGTGGTCAAACACTTGAGCTGCGTAGCGATACCCTGTGTGTGCATGGCGACAATATGGAAGCCGTTCAGGCCATTCAACAAATTAGAAATATCATCAATTAATGCGCGTCGAAATCGCCGGCGAACAGGCGCTAATCATCTACTTCGCAGAGACCGCAACGCCACAGGTATCCGCTCGAGTACAGCAGGCTGTTACCATTCTCGAGGCTGAATTGAATGGCTATCTCATCGATCTTATCCCCTCTTACGCGTCCCTTCTGCTGATCTTTGACATGCTGGCCTGTGATCACCTGTATATTCGACACAGGATTCGAGAGCTGTTGGCACAATCAGGCCAAGCTGATGTAACCGAAGGCAAATTAGTTCAGCTTCCGGCGTATTACAGTGCCGAGTCCGGTCCGGACCTTGAGAATCTGGCAGAAAGCGCCGGATTAACTGTAGCAGAGGTTATAAAACGCCATAGCGCAATCGAGTATCGCGTTTATGCCATTGGCTTTGCCCCCGGCTTCGCCTATCTGGGCGACGTTGATCCACGCCTGGCCACACCGAGGTTAGCAACCCCGCGCCAAAAAGTACCACGCGGTTCTATCGCCATCGCTGATCGACAAACCGCGGTTTATCCCGCTGCATCCCCTGGCGGCTGGAACCTTATCGGGCTATGCCCAACCCCTATGTTCGATCCGCAGGCTGAACCCAACATGCCGGTGCAGGTAGGTGACAGAGTTTGCTTTACCCCGATCAGCCGGGAGGAATTCCAATCCCTGGGAGGCACGCTATGAGCGGCTTCAGGGTGATTCAACCGGGCATATTGACTCTTATTCAGGATGCAGGACGTTTTGGACACCACCGGATAGGACTGACAACGGGAGGGCCACTGGATGAGGAAGCCTTTAAATGGGCCAACCGCCTGGTTGATAACCCTTTACAAGCAACCGCGCTGGAAATCAGTATAGGGGGGCTGGTACTGGAGTCCCAAATAAACACCTGCCTGGTTCTGACCGGCGCCGACATGCCCCTCAAGATTAATGGTATTGCACAAGACCGTTGGCACGCCTGTTCAGTAAAAGAGGGAGACCGAATTGAAGTGGGCTATGCCCATCAGGGTGCCCGAGCTTATCTGGCTGTCAGCGGAGGATTCCAGATAGAGCACAGTTTCTCCAGCAGCGCGACAGTCACCCGTGAAGGCATCGGTGGGCTTAACGGCGATAAATTACAACCCGATGATTACCTGAGCTGTATCGAGATTAAAAACCGAAAAGCCTTTCGTCTCGCCGAGCAACACCGTCCAACCTACCCAGATCAGATCAGCCTCCACGTCGTCACCGGTTATCAACAGGCATCGTTCAGCAGCGTGGCACAGCGGCTATTTTTCAGTAGTGAATATGAGGTGACAGAGCATGCTGATCGGATGGGCTACCGCCTATCCGGGCCCAAAATACAATCATCGTGCAAGGGCATCCTCTCAGAAGGCATTTGTCACGGTGCCATCCAGATACCTGCCGATGGCCAGCCAATCGTACTGCTCAACGACCGGCAAACCATTGGCGGTTATCCAAAGATAGGCTCGGTGATTTCACTGGATACCGCACGTATGGCACAATTGCTGCCGGGCGGCACAGTTTCCTTTGCAGAGATCAGTATCGATGATGCCCACAACCTGCGTTGTCTGGCCCAGATGAAATTTATCCACACCCCATTGCAACCGGTCTACTCCGGGACAAACAAATAGCGATTCATATTGACCGGGCGAACAGGATGATGACCCGGCATGATTTGACTTTTTGCGATCACAGGCCTTTCTGTAGCGATCTGCTACAATTAAAGGACATTAATCCGGATATTGTACCCGTTGGCGGAGTTTTCGTGCAGAAACCGCTTGCCGTTAAAAAATTAAATGCACTGATGCAGTATCCGGGTTAAGCAGTCGATAAGGAGAACAAGCATGGCAAAGGCACATTCTCCATTACGTTTGGATGCCAATCTGGTTGAGCAGGCCAAGCTGTCAGGGAAACAATTCCATCGTTCAACTGCAGAGCAAATCGAGTATTGGGCGGATATAGGTCGTAGCGTATCTAAGGTCATTACCCCAGAGACTTTATTGCAGATTCATGCCGGGTTGGTAAAAGTTAAAGTTGAGCCGATAACCAGCCTAACCGTAGATCCTGATAGCCTCTTTGACGCTCTGGAAGAAGACAGGACAACGGGCTGTCTACAAAACAATATTACCTCCAGCTCATGGCGGTATCAGGCCTCTTCTCAACATCCTGGAATGCTGGAGAGAATTGCTTCTGACGGTACGGTAACAGTGGGCCAGTTTGAAAATGGCCAATTTAAGCCGTTATCCGGAGCGGCAAATGAGCACTAAACAACTTTGGATGCTTGTTGGTCGGGATGGTGCTGGTAAGAGTACATTTTATCGTAAATACCTGGAGCCTAGAGGGATGCCGTTTGTAAATGCTGATGTATTGGCAAAGCAGATTTATCCGGATGACCCTGAGGAAAATAGCTACGAAGCGGCCCAATTAACTGCACAAATGCGTGATCAGTTGCTGCTAGACGGCGTCAATTTCTGCTTTGAAACGGTCTTCTCCCATCCGTCAAAAATCGACTTTGTAGCAAAGGTAAAAGCTTTTGGGTATCAAGTGATTTTAGTCTTTATCCATGTTGATAACCCCTCATTGAATAAAGCACGTATCTCGCAACGAGTAGAAGAAGATGGGCACTTTGTACCTGATGAAAAGGTAGAAAGCCGCATACCCAGAACCACTACCTGCTTGGGCGGCTGATCTGCTATACACTTGATCCGCTTGCCCCGTCAAAATACGCCAATAACGACCTAACCCGGATTTTGCACCTGTGCCCTATTAATATGACCGCCAAAGATGGCAGCTTAAAATATGGATGCCGCTGAGGCACGCATGAACGAGGGTCACGAGTGCTCAGATTGGTACTATTGCAAGAAAGAATGGCAAGAAAGAATTACAAGCTTTAAATCGGGTAGCCGGAGGCATCCAGGGAAAGCTTTAACAAGTCTTGCCCTGGCCCCTTTAAAGCCTTTCGCTATTCACTCTGATATTTTGGTTTCACCGGACCGGCATCCATTCTGGGGCGGTCCGGTTCAACCTCAGTTAGTGGCTTAGTTTTTTCCATTGTAGCCAGGCAGCGATTGGTCAGATTTTGATAAGTGGCTGTACCGGCGCTTTTCCATGCCACTTCTTTTTCCGAAACTTCACGCAAAAACTTGGCTGGTGAGCCTACAAGCATGCTTCGCGGTTCACACTTGAAAGCGGCTTTAACAAAGGCACAGGCCGCAACAATAGACTCAGCACCTATCTCCGCGCCATCCATGACAACAGCATTCATCCCAACCAAGGCATTACGGCCAATCCGACAACCATGCAACACCGCACCATGGCCAATATGGCCATCTTTTTCAACCACTGTATCAGTGCCTGGGAAGCCATGCAGTACGCAAGTATCCTGTACATTGGCACCCTCTTCCAAAATGAGACGGCCAAAGTCACCACGCAAGGCTGCATTGGGTCCTACATAACAACCAGGGCCGATGATCACATCGCCAATTAATACCGCTGTCGGATGCACATAGGCCGTTGGGTCAACCACCGGCGTAATACCATCAATACTATAAACCTGCATAACTCCCCCCTTAAATTTATCAATGCAGAAGGCCAAAACCAGCCCCTCTCACCCTGCGCTCACCGGGTGAATTTATATATGCCTGCGACTTTGCACTACGGCAAAACGATCAGCGACAAAAGCCATATCCGTCAACGAAGCATTAGCGGCGGGGTTATTCCCGGTCGCATGAAAATCACTGAAAGCTGCCGACTGGTTAACAAATACGCCACCATCCATATTGCAGGATAATGCTACGCCCTGCTCAATCGCCACCTGTTCGGCTTTATCTAATACTGCCTCATCTGTGGAGTAAACCGCAAACGTGATTGCCCCTTTCTTTGCGATCGTTTCAGCGATCAGTTGCAGCCCCTGTTCTGTATCATCAACAGCGACCAAAAAACTAATGGGGCCAAATTGTTCTTGCTGCCAGACAGGGTCTGTTCCCTCGACTTCCAGAACCAGCGGGGTTCTGTATACCGCTTCGGCATAACCGGGAACAGGGTGAGTTTCCGAAGCCAGCCTTACCTTGCCTAAAGAGGCTGCCGCCTCCAGGCGTATCACTGTCGCCGAATTTGGAATCGCCCCCAGCACGCCAACTGCGCGTTCCGGATCAGACAGAAACTTTTTGATTGTCTCACATAGGTACGCTGCAATTTCAGCAAAACTCATCCAGCCTTCATCCGTCGCAACACCTGCTTTTGGAATCAAGACAGCTTGAGGAGTTGTGCACATCTGCCCAGAATATAAACTCAAGGCAAAGGCAAGATTTTGCGCACTGCGCTTCAATGTTGGCAAGCTATCTATCAGGACAGTGTTCACACCCGCCTGCTCTTTATAGATTCGTGCTTGACGTGCATTGCTACTGAGCCAGTCCCCAAAACCATTGCCGCCGGTATAATCGATAATTTTAATCTCTGGATGGGTTGCCAATTCCCGGGCTATGCCCACCTCGTGCCCTTCCGCTGCCATTTGTACCAGACAGGGATCAAAACCACATTCTTCCAGTACTTGCTGGCAAACCTGAACGGTAATAGCCACCGGCAGCACTGCTTGGGAGTGAGGCTTGATAATAACCGGGTTACCCGTAACCAGACTGGCAAACAGTCCAGGGTAAGTGTTCCAGGTTGGAAAAGTAGAACAGGCGACAACCATCGCAATACCCCGTGGAACAATGTAGTAGTTTTTCTTCATAACCAGCGGGTCATGTTTACCCTGTGGCTTATTCCACTCTGAGGTATTCGGCACTTTTGACATCAGCACCCAAGCAGTCGCAACCGCTTCCAAACCCCGATCCTGTGCATGCGGCCCACCCGCCTGAAACGCCATTGCAAACCCCTGCCCGGTGGTATGCATTGTGGCATTGCCAATTTCGAAACTGCGCTTATTCAAACGCTCAAGGATTTCTGCACATACACCGACACGGGCAGCGGGCCCTGCATCACGCCAAGCGGGTAAGGCGTGCTTGGCCGTTAATATCAGATCTTCAGCTTTATATTGGTCGTAACTAATGCCCAAGGCACCTGTGTACGGGGAAACCTCAACACCTACACGCCCTTGCGACTGCGGCCCTTGTACAAGAAAAGGCTGGTTCAAAGCAGCTTCATAAGCTTGTTTACCATCCTGTTTTGCCGTTTCGCCGTAAATTCTGCCACTTGGAATCTCAGGGTATGGCAGCCAATGCCCTCTGTCCTGAATTGCTGCACAGGCTTTCGTTAACAATTCTTCATGTTTCTTAAAGAGTAGATCTGCTTTGGACATGGCTTGGATACCTGTTTGTTACACTTTATTCAATTGCGATACAAAAAAGGACAACTTGAATTCAATTTTGTATCTTATACTTATTGATATTATAACTTGAAAACTTGAAGCATTTCGATAAAAAACAACTAACCCCTTAATAATCAAATAGTTAAAAAGCACAAATAACCATAGTAAAGAATAAAAACGATACATATTTAGACTCAATTATCGTTACAACAACCACGCAAGCCACACTGAAGCCTCCTGCTAAAACAGCAACAAACTCCTTGAAAATCAAAAAATTAAAAAGAATACGCCTGGTTACTGACCTCTTGAAAAGCGACACAAAAAAGATCATTGAGTTTGACAAAATGGAACACTTTGCTTTAAATTGGGAAGCTTGACTGGTACCAATGTTTACTACTGCATATCCGGAAATTTGCTGTAAAGTAGTATTCATACCAATAAAGAGTACTCCGTGCTAAGAGAAAGTACTCATTAATACATTAAGCAACTGACAGGATAATGCATGAGCTCTCTAACTAACCTTAAGGTCAGCGGACCTGCCAAGGGTGTGTTAACTATTACCCTGCACCGCCCGGAAGCACTGAATGCACTTAACACCAAGCTGCTTGAAGAACTGGCAGACCTGTTACAGGAAGTGCAAGCAAATCCTGACATCGGCGCCGTTGTAATTACAGGTTCAAGCAAAGCTTTTGCTGCGGGCGCAGATGTTCGTGAAATGGCGACACTCGATGCAGTGGGTGTTTTACGTGATCCGCGCGTAGACCATTGGAAACGAATTACAGCCTTCAAAAAACCTTTAATTGCAGCCGTCAATGGCTTCTGTCTAGGTGGAGGTTGTGAGCTGGCGATGCATGCAGATATCATCATTGCTGGCGAAGAAGCCAAGTTTGGTCAACCGGAAATCAAATTGGGCATTATGCCTGGTGCTGGCGGTACTCAGCGCCTATTGCGTGCAGTGGGCAAGTCTATGGCGATGCAAATGGTGCTCACCGGTGAACCCATTTCAGCGCAACAAGCTATGGGGTTTGGCCTGATTTCTGAAATTACGCTTCCTGAAGTGACGCTTGAGCGCGCACAAACAGTCGCCCAACAGATTGCCCGCCACGCACCTATCGCGGTGGAAATGGCAAAAGATTCCGTACTAAAAGCCTTTGATACTGATCTTGCTTCTGGCCTGCTATATGAGCGCAAGGCGTTCACTCTGCTTGCAGCAACAGACGATCGCAACGAAGGTATAAACGCTTTTATTGAAAAACGTAAACCCTCTTTCAAAGGATGCTAAACATGAATTTCGAAAATGTAAGCCTGTCAATTGAAGATGGAGTGGCGCTGCTGGCGCTGAACCGTCCTGATCGCCTGAACAGTTTTAACGCCGATATGCATGAAGAAATGCGACAGGCCATTAAAGCAATCAAGAAAGATGGAAGCGTGCGCTGCTTGGTTCTGACAGGTAATGGGCGTGGTTTCTGTGCGGGTCAGGACTTAAGTGACCGCAATGTTGCAGCCGATGCTGAAATGCCTGATCTGGGTTTGTCTGTTGAGAAGAATTATAACCCGCTGGTACGCACCTTGCGTGATCTGCCAATGCCAGTTATCTGTGCAGTCAATGGTGTAGCAGCAGGCGCGGGCGCTAACCTGGCCTTGGCATGTGACATTGTGGTTGCAGGCCGTTCTGCCAGCTTTATTCAGGGCTTTAGCAAAATCGGTCTGGTGCCAGATTCAGGCGGTACTTGGACTCTGCCACGTCTGGTAGGTACTGCCCGCGCTAAAGCGCTGATGTTATTGAGTGACAAAGTATCCGCTGAGCAGGCGGAAGAATGGGGCATGATCTGGAAATGCGTAGACGATGACGCACTGATGGATGACGTTATGGGCATGGCCAAAAAACTGGCCAAGCAGCCAACTAAAGGTTTCGACCTGACGCTTCGCGCAGTGAACGCGGCAAGCACTAATACGCTGGATGAGCAGCTGGATCTTGAGCGCGACCTTCAGCGTCTGGCTGGCCGTACCGATGACTACCGTGAAGGCGTTGCCGCATTTATGGAAAAGCGCGCACCCGAATTTAAAGGCAAGTAACTCAAAGCCAAGAACGCGAGAATTTTATGACTAACACTGTTTCTCCTCTGGATAAAAGCGCTCAGGTAGCGGTAATTGGTGCGGGCACAATGGGCGCAGGTATTGCTCAGGTTGCAGCGGCTTACGGCCACCCGGTCATTTTGTTTGATATGAACCCGGAAGCCATTGAGCGCGGTATCAACGGCATCAAGTCCGGTCTGGAACGCCAGGTATCTCGTGGCAAAATGACTCAGGAAGCAATGGACTCATTGCTGGGTCGTATCACCCCGGCATCTGATATCGCCGCCTTGGCTGATGCCAAACTGGTTATAGAAGCCATTATTGAAGATTTGGCCATCAAGCGCAGCCTGCTGGCTAGCCTTGAAGCGACCTGTGCAACAGATACCATTCTGGCAACCAATACATCGTCTATTTCGGTCACGGCATTGGGCGCAGAGATGCGCAATCCAGAGCGCTTGGTGGGCATGCACTTCTTTAACCCGGCACCTGTTATGAAGCTGGTTGAGGTCGTATCTGGCCTGGCAACCTCTCAGGAAGTAGCAAACCAGACTCATGCCACTGCCACTGCATGGGGTAAACAGGCTGTTTATACCAAATCAACGCCTGGCTTTATTGTTAACCGCGTAGCGCGTCCATTCTACGCTGAGTCCCTGCGCATCTTTGAAGAAGGCGGCGCAGATCTGGCAACCCTTGATCAGGTTATTAAAGGGGCCGGTAACTTCCGTATGGGACCATTTGAACTGATGGACCTGATCGGCCACGATGTTAACTATGCGGTCACCTGCTCTGTATTTGATGCGTATTACCAAGACCCACGCTTCCTGCCATCCCTGACACAAAAGGCATTGGTTGAGTGCGGTCGCTTGGGCCGTAAGAGCGGCCATGGCTTCTATGACTATGCTGAAGGTGCAGAAAAACCTGCTGCTGCAGTTGCAACAGGTGGCACCACGCCTACACAGGTTTTAGTTGTAGGTGATCAGGGTGTTGCAAATGCGCTGGTTGCACGTATGGAAGCTCAAGGTCTTAACGTAGAGAAACAGGCCTCTGACACTGAGTCCTACATCAAGGTTGGCCATGCACACCTGAGTCTGAGTGATGGCCGTTTTGCCACTGAATTAGCTTCGGGTGACAACCCAAACATTGCCCTGTTCGATCTGGCGCTGGATTACAGCACGGCAACAGCGTTAGCCGTCGCTTTCGCAGATCAGTGCAGCGAAGCAGCCAGGCAGGATGTTGTCGGCCTGTTTAACGCATTGGATATTAATCTGAGTATTGTCGATGACATTCCAGGCCTAGTCGTCATGCGTACCGTGGCAATGCTGGCTAACGAAGCCGCTGACGCAGTGAATCAGGGTGTTTGTACCGCAGCCGATGCAGATATCGCGATGCGCGGCGGTGTCAACTACCCGCAAGGGCCACTCGCCTGGGCTGATGCGGTCGGTGTAGCACATATTTTCCAAACACTGAGCAACCTGCAACAGTGCTACGGTGAAGACCGCTACCGCCCTTCTGCCTTGTTGCGCCGCAAGTTTTTCGCAGGAGCACCTTTTCATGGCTGATTCGATCAACTACGCTGAAAAGTATGACCTGAACGATCCACAGCAGTTGGCTGAGGCGTGCGCTGAAGTCATGTTGGCTGATGACCCTTTAACAAAAGAGTTAAAAATGGAAATCACCAAAATTGCACCTGATTATGCCGAGCTAACCATGCCTGTGCAGAACTGGATGACTAACGGACACGATACCTGTCACGGCGGCATGATCTTTTCCCTGGCAGACAGTGCATTCGCTTTTTCCTGCAACAGCAGCAACTATCCAACTGTTGCCGCTGGTGTGACCATTGACTATGTCAGCCCTGCTCACTGCAATGACTTACTTACGGCAAAAGCAAGCAAAGCTCATCAACGTGGACGTACCGGTGTCTATGACGTCCGTGTTGAAAACCAGAAAGGTGAACTGATCGCACTGTTCCGCGGTCGTTCTCATCGAATCCGCGGTGTCCTGATTCCTGGCACCGAACTACCGGAAGGAAAATAAACTATGACCGATGCATATATCTGTGATGCGATCCGCACCCCCTTCGGCCGTTATGGTGGCGCCCTGGCCCCTGTACGTCCGGATGACTTGGGTGCAGTCCCAATGAAAGCACTGATGGAACGCAACCCACAGGTTGATTGGGCAAGCGTTGAAGATGTTATCTACGGCAACGCTAACCAGGCTGGCGAAGATAACCGTAACGTTGCACGCATGTCCTCACTGCTTGCAGGTTTGCCTACATCTGTACCCGGCACCACCGTCAACCGTTTATGTGGCTCTGGCATGGATGCAATTGGCATGGCAGCACGCGCAATCAAAGCGGGTGAAGCTGATCTGATGATCGCCGGTGGTTGTGAATCTATGTCCCGTGCACCTTTTGTCATGGGTAAAGCCGAATCCGCATTCAGCCGCAATCCTAACGGCCTGTTTGATACAACAATCGGCTGGCGTTTCATCAACAAAAAGATGAAAGCTGAGTACGGTGTTGATTCCATGCCTGAAACGGCGGAAAACGTTGCCGAGGATTTTAATATCTCCCGTGAAGATCAGGATTTATTCGCTTTCCGTAGCCAGCAGAAGACTGCAGCAGCTATGGAAGCAGGCATCTTCAAAGAAGAGATTGTTCCCGTTGTCATTCCGCAACGTAAAGGTGACGATGTCGTTGTTGATACTGATGAACATCCACGTGCATCAACCACATTGGAAGGCCTGGCTAAGCTGAAAGCACCTTTCCGTGAAGGCGGCTCCGTCACAGCAGGTAATGCGTCAGGGGTAAACGATGGTGCTTGCGCTCTGTTGATTGCCTCCAAAGAAGCGGCTGAAAAGAATGGCCTGACGCCAAAAGCACGTGTTGTCGGCATGGCCGTCGCAGGCCTTGAACCACGTATTATGGGCTTTGGCCCTGCGCCCGCATCGAAAAAGGTACTGGAAAAAACCGGCTTAACTCTGGACCAGATGGACGTCATCGAATTGAACGAAGCGTTTGCATCCCAAGGCCTTGCAGTCATGCGTGATCTGGGTCTGCCCGATGACGCACCTCAGGTTAACCCGAATGGCGGCGCTATCTCTTTGGGCCATCCATTGGGTGCCAGCGGTGCACGTCTGGTGACAACGGCTATGTACCAGCTACACCGTACCGGTGGTCGCTACGCACTATGCACCATGTGTATTGGTGTGGGTCAGGGTATTGCAATGATTATCGAGCGTGTTTAGAGAACCGCAGGTAACGTGTTGAGGCCATTGCCCAATAACAACGCCCACTAGAAGGCGTGTTCTGAAAACTAAAAAGTATATCAACAGGACATTTATCATGATGATGAATATGAAAGTGGATCCGAACGCACTCGATCCGATTGAAACGGCCAGCATCGATGAAATTCGTGCGCTGCAGTTAAGCCGCATGAAGTTCAGCATTAAGCATGCGTACAACAACGTAGCCGCTTACCGCACATTGTGTGACGAAAAAGGTGTTCACCCTTCCGACCTGAAAACCCTGGAAGACTTGGCACTGTTCCCGTTCACAACAAAACAGTACCTGCGTGATGCATACCCGTTTAATTCTTTCGCGGTACCTATGAGCCACGTTGTGCGTATTCATGCATCATCAGGTACCACAGGCCAGCCGACCGTTGTTGGTTACACTCAGCATGATATCAATGTATGGGCAGATGTGGTTGCTCGTTCTATCCGTGCAGCGGGTGGTCGCAGCACAGATAAAGTGCACGTATCTTACGGTTACGGCCTGTTTACGGGCGGTATGGGTGCACACTACGGTGCAGAACGCCTGGGCTGTGCCGTTATCCCTATGTCTGGTGGTCAAACAGAGAAGCAGGTACAACTGCTACGTGATTTCGATCCGGACATCATCATGGTAACACCGTCCTACATGCTAAACCTGATGGACGAAATGGAAGTTCAAGGTCTAGATCCGCAGGAGATGGCGCTGCGCATTGGTATCTTCGGTGCCGAGCCATGGACTGCCAAAATGCGTGAAAACATCGAAGGCCGTTTGGGTATCGATGCAGTTGATATCTATGGTCTGTCTGAAGTTATGGGCCCGGGTGTTGCGCAAGAATGCGCAGAAACCAAAGACGGCCCAACCATCTGGGAAGACCACTTCTATCCTGAGATCATTAATCCAGAAACGGGTGAAGTGCTGCCGGATGGCGAATACGGTGAACTGGTATTCACCTCACTGACCAAAGAGGCGTTGCCCGTTATCCGCTACCGTACCCGTGACCTGACGCGTCTGTTGCCTGGTACAGCACGACCCATGCGTCGTATCGACAAGATCACTGGCCGTTCTGACGATATGATGATTATCCGTGGGGTAAACGTATTCCCGACACAGATCGAAGAGCAAATTCTGAAAGTCCCTGCGTTGACACCTCATTATGAGATCATCGTCACCAAAGACGGCAACCTGGACAAAGTACTGGTTAAAGTTGAGCTGACACCGGACGCGCAGAATGCTGATAAGGCTCCTATCGTTGAAGAGCTGAAACACCACATCAAATCTGTGGTGGGTATCAGCACTAGGGTCGATGTTGTACCTGCGGGCGCTATTCCTCGTTCTGAGGGCAAAGCGAAACGCGTATTTGATAACCGCCCTAAAGATTAATAACTGTGCAGTGACTCTCCCTCTAACCAAGAGATCACTGCCCGCTTGAACAAGAAGCAAGGCAAGATTCAACACACTCAATACCCGTTGGATATTAGCCTTGCCTAGCCAAACAATGTGGAGGCAATACAATGATCCCTCAAGAAGAACAGTTCTGGACAAAGATCGAAGCTGAGGAAAAAATCGAGCCAAAAGACTGGATGCCAGATGACTACCGTAAGAATCTGATTCGTCAGATTTCTCAGCATGCTCACTCTGAAGTGATTGGTATGCAACCGGAAGGTAACTGGATCACGCGCGCGCCATCTCTGCGCCGTAAAGCAGTTTTGCTGTCTAAAGTACAGGATGAAGCGGGTCACGGCCTGTACCTGTACTCTGCTTGTGAAACGCTGGGTATCTCACGTTCCGAGATGATTGAACAGCTACAGTCAGGCAAAGCGAAATACTCTTCTATCTTCAACTACCCAACACTGACGTGGGCCGATGTCGGTGCTATCGGCTGGCTGGTAGACGGTGCCGCAATCGTTAACCAGGTATCCCTGCAGCGTACATCTTACGGCCCATACTCTCGCGGTATGATTCGTATCTGTAAGGAAGAATCGTTCCACCAGCGTCAAGGCTATGAGGCTATGTTGGCCCTGGCTAAAGGTTCCCCGGATCAGAAAGCAATGGCTCAGGATGCACTGAACCGTTTTTACTGGCCGGCACTGATGATGTTTGGTCCACATGATTCTGAATCTGCACACTCGCAGAAGTCGATGCAGTGGAAGATCAAGCGTGAAACCAATGACGACCTGCGTCAGAAGTTTGTTGACCAAACGGTTAAACAGATCGAAGTACTGGGCTTGGAGCATCCAGACAAAGCAATCAAGTGGAACGAAGAGCGCGGCCACTACGACAGCTCTGACCTAGACTGGGATGAGTTCCTAAGTGTCATCAACGGTAACGGGCACTGTAACCGTCAGCGTATCGAACACCATGTTGCTGCTCACGATGAAGGTGAATGGGTACGTGATGCAATTTCCGCGTACAACGAGAAAAAACACGCTAGAAAAGCACAAAACGCTGCATAGCATAAAGGGGAGACTGAAATGACTAACATTACTGAAAAACTGGAACTGTTTGAAGTCTTTGTACGTTCCAAGCGCGGCCTGGATCACAAACATGTGGGTTCCCTACACGCAGAAGACCATGAACAAGCACTGGAATATGCGCGCGACTGTTACACCCGCCGTAGTGAAGGCGTAAGCATTTGGGTTGTGAAGTCTTCTGACATTTGCGCTTCTCAGGAAGACGATGCGGATTGCTTCTACGATCCAAGCGATGACAAGCCATACCGTCACGCGACTTACTACGTTCTTCCTGACCCAGTAAACAACATGTAATTGGTGAGGATTACATAATGAGTGATATCAAAGCAGCAACGCTTGAATACGCAACTCGCTTGGGTGATGACTCGGTTGTGCTGGGTCATCGCATTTCTGAGTGGGTTAGCTACGGTCCTTTCTTGGAAGAGGACATCGCATACGGCAACGTAGCACTGGACTACATCGGTCGGGCTCGCATGTTCTATACATATGCTGCAGAGCTGGCTGACGATGGTCGTGATGAAGATGATTTCGCATTCATGCGTAATGATCGTGAATACCGCAACCTGTTATTGATGGAAATGCCAAAGGGCGATTTCGCATACTCACAGGTTCGCCAGTTATTCGCAGACGTTTACTACACAGTTCTGCTACCAGAGCTACTACAGTCGAAAGATGAAACACTGTCTGCGATTGCGGCAAAAGCGATCAAAGAAACAAAGTATCATCTGCGCCGCAGTCGTGACTGGGTTTTACGTCTCGGTGACGGTACTGAAGAGAGCCATAAACGCACACAGAAAGCTGTCGATCAGTTGTGGGGCTACACCCATGAGCTGTTTGATATGGATGAGACCGAGCAACTTCTGGCTGATGAAGGTATCGGCGTTGACGTGTCCAAGCTGCGTGATGCATGGCACAAAATGGTAAGTGACATTCTGGTTGAAGCGACACTGACTGTCCCTGAAGACAGCTGGGCTGTACGCGGTGGCCGTATTGGTTACCACACTGAAAATCTGGGCCATATGTTGACCGAGATGCAGATCGTACATCGCTCCCACCCCGGTTGTAAGTGGTAAGCCGATATGAATGAAATCTCACTCATGCCGGAAGAACAGTACCAACGTCTGCAGCAACGTAATGCTAACGATGTGAAGGAACTATGGGACTTGCTGGATCAGGTAAAAGACCCCGAAGTCCCGGTGCTGTCAATTTGGGATCTGGGGATTCTGCGTGATATCGAGCGCGATGGTGATACGGTTGTAATCACCATCACGCCAACCTACTCCGGTTGTCCGGCAATGGACAACATCAGCACTGATGTAACGCAGGTGCTGAACGAAGCAGGCTACGGGAAGGTCAAGATTAAGACGTCTCTTTCCCCAGCCTGGAGTTCGGAGTGGATGTCTCCCGAAGGCCGCCGCAAGCTGCGTAATTATGGCATTGCGCCACCCGATGCAGCGGGGCTTGATGAGGATGGTTTAACACCAGAGGCACATGCGCAGTGTCCACATTGCAGTTCCCGAAATACACGCCGGGTAAGTGAGTTTGGCTCTACAGCTTGTAAAGCGCTGTTCCAGTGTAATGACTGTAACGAACCATTTGACTATTTTAAGAAAATCTAGGTTTGGCCTGGGTTTTAGGATAAAGGTGAAGCAATGTCTGACACCAATTTCTATACATTAAAAATCGCTGATGTGCACCCGGAAACGGACGAAGCCATCGCGGTCAGTTTTGCAGTTCCAACTGAACTGAAAGATAAATTTAACTTTATTCAGGGTCAGTTCCTGACCTTGCGTGCCATGATCGATGGCGAAGATGTCCGTCGTTCTTACTCTATATGCTCCGGCGTTAATGATGGCCACATGCGTGTGGGTATCAAACGCGTTAAGGGCGGCAGGTTCTCGAACTATGCTAACGATAACTTCAAGCCCGGTATGAGCGTTGAGGTAATGCCGCCTCAGGGCAGCTTCTACACTGAAGTTAAAGCGGACCAGAAAAAGAACTACATGTGCATCGCTGTGGGCTCCGGTATCACCCCAATGATCTCGATCATGAAGACAGTTCTGTCTACAGAACCTGAGTCTAAATTAACCTTGATCTACGGTAACCGTCGTAGCAACACAGTCATGTTCAAAGACGAACTTAATTTCGTTAAAAACCGTTATATGGATCGCTTCCAGTGGATCAATATCATGGACTATGAAGACCAGGGTGCAGAGCTGCTGAATGGTCGTATCGATAACTCGAAGGGTTATGCCCTGCAGAAGTCTGGCCTGATCAACATCAAGGATGTCGATGAAGCTTTCATCTGTGGCCCAGAGTCGATGATGTCTGAAGTGTCTCGCGGCTTCCGTATGGAAGGCCTGACCGACGATCATATCCACTACGAACTGTTCGCAAGCTCCGCAACTGACTCTAAGGCAATGCTGGAAAAAGCAGCTGCGCGTAAAGAGCAGTTTGGTGAAGAGAAAATGTCCAAGGTGACTGTAATGGCTGATGGCCGTTCCGTTATGTTCGACCTGGCGACTGTCGGTGAAAACATTCTGGACGCGGGTATCGCAAACGGTATGGACCTGCCCTACTCTTGCAAAGGCGGCGTTTGCTCAACATGCAAATGCAAGCTGATTAAAGGTGAAGTGGACATGGATATTTCTCACGGCCTTGAGCAACACGAAATTGATGCAGGTTATGTATTGAGTTGTCAGGCTCACCCAATTTCCAGTGAAGTTGTTCTGGATTTTGACGCCCGTGCTTAATCCACTTTAATGAACGTTACCTCTCCCCGGGGTTCCCCTGGGGAGTCATCCTTTAGAGGCTTATCCCCGATGAAACTACAGAGTTATATCAACGGCCAATGGGTCGAAGGTACTGACACAGGTACAGAAGTATTCAATGCAATCAATGGCGAATCTGTCTGTACTGTCAGCTCTACGGGTGTCGACTTTAACGATGCGGTTCGCTTCGCTCGTGAAAAAGGCGGCCCTGCACTACGTAAAATGACATTCCATGAGCGTGCCAATGCCCTGAAAGCACTGGGTAAGCATCTGTTGGAAAAGAAAGAAGATTTCTATCGTGTGTCTGCCTGGACTGGTGCAACACGGGCAGATAGCTGGATCGATATCGAAGGTGGTGTGAGCACCATGTTCACCTACTCCAGCCTGGTACGTCGCGAATTGCCAAACGAAACCTTCCTGGTTGAAGATGACGCACAAATTCTATCCCGTGAGGGTACTTTTATTGGTCGTCACATCCTGACGCCAAAAGAAGGTGTTGCCGTTCATATCAACGCATTTAACTTCCCATGCTGGGGTATGCTTGAGAAAATCGCCCCTAGCCTGGCTGCAGGTATGCCGGTTATTGTTAAACCGGCGACGGCATCTGCTTACCTGACCGAAGCAATGGTTAAAGAAATCATTGCATCCGGCATTTTGCCAGAAGGCGCTATTCAGTTGATCTGTGGTGGTGTTGGCAACCTGCTTGACCTGTTGAACGAACAGGATGTTGTGACTTTCACCGGTTCTGCCTCTACAGGTCAGAAACTGCGCACACATCCAAACATCGTTGCAAACTCTATCCCATTCACGATGGAAGCGGACTCTTTGAACTGTGCCATCATGGGCGCAACGGTTGAACCAGGCTCTGCAGAGTTCGATCTTTATGTAAAAGAAGTTGCCCGTGAAATGACGGTTAAAGCAGGCCAGAAGTGTACTGCAATCCGTCGCGCAATTGTGCCACGTAATCGTGTTGATGCGGTCACTACAGCCCTAAAAGCACGCCTTGATAAAACCGTTATTGGTGACCCATCTATCGAAGGCGTTCGCATGGGTGCTCTGGTCGGTCGCAGTCAGGTTGCTGACGTATGGGACAAAGTTGGACAGTTGCAACAAGCCTGTGAACTGGTTCACGGTGGCAGCGAAGATTTCGAAATTGTTGGCGGTAATCTGGAAACGGGTTCTTTCTTCCCAACAACTTTGCTGTATTCTGACAAGCCAATGGAAACAGATGTTCCGCACGGTGTTGAGGCCTTCGGTCCTGTGTCGACCCTGATGGCTTACGATGATATCGATCAGGCGATTGCCATTGCCAAGCTGGGTAAAGGTTCCCTGGCCGGCTCCATTGTGACTGCGGACAATATGGAAGCGCGTGATCTAGTTCTGGGTTGTGCTTCTTACCACGGTCGTTTGCATATCCTGAACGCGGCCTGTGCAAAAGAATCAACAGGTCACGGTTCACCACTGCCTACGCTCGTACACGGTGGCCCAGGTCGTGCCGGTGGCGGTGAAGAACTGGGTGGCCTGCGTGCGGTTAAACACTACATGCAGCGTACTGCAATCCAGGGTAACCCAACGACGCTTACAGCGATCACCAACGAGTTTAACCCAGGCTCCGAGCAGATCAAAGATGACATTCACCCGTTCCGTAAGTACTTTGAAGACGTACAGATTGGTGAAACTTTGATCACTCACCGCCGTACAGTGACTGAAGCTGACATCGTGAACTTTGGCTGCCTGTCGGGTGACCACTTCTACGCTCACTTTGACGAGATCGCAGCAAAAGATTCTCTGTTTGGCAAACGTGTAGCCCACGGGTACTTCGTGATCTCTGCCGCTGCAGGTATGTTCGTAGAGCCTTCACCAGGCCCTGTACAGCTGAATTACGGTATGGAAAACTTGCGTTTCATCGAGCCTGTAGGTATCGGTGACACTATTCAGGTTCGCCTGACTTGTAAGAAGAAAATCAAGAAAGACCGCCGCAACCCAGAAGATGAGCCTAACGGCGTTATCGTGTGGGATGTTGAAGTCGTTAACCAGGATGACAAACCTGTTGCTGTTTACAACATCCTGACAATGGTTGTGCGCAGAGAAGACTAAGAAACTCTTTCTACCTGCCTGCATAAGCATAAGCAAGCCCTGGCCAATGGCCGGGGCTTTTTTAATCAGAAACGCGAAATGCACCCGTGCACTATCCGGCTTAGGCATATTTTGCCGACTAAATGCTTGCAGAAAAAATGTTCAGCCTAGAAAATAGTTATACTGTTAATAAAAATCACGAATAAAGATAAGGCATCATGCGTAAGTTCGAAGACTCCCTCCCGCTACAGCTATTAAAAGCACGTGAAGCGACCATGCTGTTCTTTCGGCCTTTGCTCCATGAAAACGCTCTCACTGAACAGCAGTGGCGAGTACTACGCGCACTCTACGCATACAACGAGATGGAATCAAAAGAGTTGGCAAACCGTTGTTGTCTATTAAGCCCCAGCCTGACTGGTATATTGAAACGTCTCGAACAACAGGGCTACGTACAACGCCGAAAATCGCAAGAGGATCAGCGCCGCACAATTATCAGACTGACCGACCAGGCAAATGAACTCTTTCAGAAGCTCAGCCCCGAAGTAGAGGAGCGCTACAAGCACTTTACTGATCGTTATGATGAAAAGAAGCTGAAGTTACTTATTGAAATGCTGAAAGAGCTGTCCGAACTGGAGCCTTAACCCTTCTGTCCGACTCACTTTCCCCGCCACTTGATACAGCTTCAGAGAAGGTATAAATCATTTTCTGGCAACCGCTAACGCCAGATAGCATGACAAATCGCTTAATTTAAAATATCATTAACATATTAACTTGAATATTGCACCGGTACATTATTTCGTTGTTAATTGAGTGCTGCGACACAGGCTTATGCTGTCATGACAAACGGGGTACGTAGTGTCACTTAACATTTACCGGGGGTTAACATGATCTGCGAGCACATGCTCACTCCGACGCTGCTACAGCAACGTTTACGTTCACGAGCACGCTCACAGCAGACGATCTCGGCACGAAAATTCCGCCAACTGGCGCAACATCCAAGTTCAGTTAATTATAGAACTAGCCAACAACTCTTTTCTGTTTTCAAAGAGCAAGGCTGTCAGAGAAAAAGTCGAGAGGTTTACAATGGGAAAGCTTGTACTCGCCGCTAAAATAACTCATGTCCCAACCATGCTATTGTCTGAACAACCGGGTAAATTGGAAGGGTGTCGCCAACAAGCCATTGATGGCCATAAAGAGATTGCGCGTCGTGCCCGTGAGGCAGGTGCTGACACGGTTGTTGTTATCGACACGCACTGGCTGGTTAACGCAGGCTACCATGTTAACTCAAATCCGCATTTTAAAGGCGCTTTTACCAGCCATGAATTCCCGCATTTCATCCAGAACATGAAATACGAGTACGCGGGTAATCCGGAACTGGGTGATCTAATCGCAGAAAAAGCAACAGAGAAAGGGGTTTTCACCCTGTCACATCAGGTTGAAACTCTGGATCTGGAGTACGGCACTCTGGTACCCATGCGCTATATGAACCCGGAATCGGATTTGAAGGTCGTTTCCGTGTCAGGCTGGTGTTCTGTCCACAGTATCGATTCATCGCGTATATTGGGTGAAGCAATTCGTGAAGCGATAGAAGCAAGCGACAGTAAAGTCATGCTGCTGGCATCCGGCTCTTTGTCTCATCGTATTTGGGACAACGATGATTACGAGGCAAACAATGGTACATTTACCATCTCCAAAGAGTTCAACCGTCAGGTAGACCTGCGTGTATTGGACCTTTGGCAGCAAGGTGAGATCGCAACCTTCTTGAAAATGCTCCCCGATTACGCTGACTGCTGTTCAGGTGAAGGTGGTATGCACGATACCGCTATGCTGTTTGGCGCTCTGGGCTGGGACAAGTATCAGGGTAAGGGTGAAATCATCGGTGAATACTTCCCAAGCTCCGGTACAGGCCAGGTAAACGTAGTTTTTAGCCTGTAATTCAGAAAACAGGTTGTAAGAAAGGGCGCTCCAATCTGGCGCCCTTTCCTTTTCTAGCGAAGGAAGTACAAATATGCTGGTACACGATAGCTCATTACACTGGGAAACAGCGAACGCCATCGCCACAGCGGCCTGCCAATATGCCACCAAGCATAATCTGCGAATTTGCGCCTGGGTGCTAGACCGTCATGGCAACCCCATTGCAATGCAGCGCATCAACAACGCACCACTGCCCTCCACAGAAATTGCTCGCGGCAAAGCTTTCACAGCCGTCAGTTTCGGCTTCGGCACCCACCTCTGGCAAGAACGCTTGGCCGAGAAACCACACCTGCTATCCGGCCTGAATGTTCAGGAAGGCATTGTTATGTTTGGTGGCGGCTTACCCATTAAACATAATGGTGAGATTGTCGGCGCTATTGGTATCTCAGGTGCCAGTGAAGCACAGGATCAAGCCTGCGCTGAAGCAGGCATCGCAGCACTGGACAATCCGAGTTAAGCTGCAAGTTATAAATGGAACAGCAAAAACCTCTGCCACCGATCGCCTATTTCACCATCATGTCGATGGTGAGTCCTATTGCCCTCAACATTCTGTTACCAGCTTTGCCTGATGTCGCCGACAATCTGGGCGTTACAACAAGCGAAGTACAGCTTAGCTTAACCCTGTATCTATTCTCACTGGCGGTTGGTCAGCTTATCTGTGGGCCTCTTGCCGACCGGTTTGGTCGGCGTCCGGTATTACTGGTTGGCATTACAATCCATTTTGTCGGCTGTTTGCTCGGTGCCTTTGCGGATGACCTAAGCACTTTACTAACCGCCAGGGTACTTCAGGCGTTGGGAGGGTGCACCGGCATGGTGTTGGCCCGTACGATCATGCTAGATCGTTTCAGCCGGGATTTGGCAGCAGGAAAAATTGGTTATATAACATTGTCCATTGCGCTGTCTCAAGCAATTGCCCCTACCCTGGGTGGTCATATCAACCTGCAATTTGGCTGGCAATACCTGTTCCACTTCTCTCTTCTGCTGAGCACGGTTTCCTGGCTCATTGTTATGTTTATGATTCCAGAAACAGCCAAAGAAAAAACCGGCAGTTTGCGCCTCAACCGAATCATGCAGCAATATTGGGACGTCCTTAAAGCACCTGACTATCTGGGCTTTGCGCTTTCCACTACCTTCATTGCCGCTGCATTTTATCTCTTTATCGGTTCTGCCCCCTATATCGTGGACAGGCACATAGGTGGTAGCTCCGCAGATTTCGGCAACTGGTTCCTGCTTGTCTCACTCGGTTTTATGTTTGGCAGTTTCAATGCGGCCAAACTCTCTGCAAAACTGGGCATACGCCGAATGATCACACTGGGGCATAGTCTCTCCCTGCTAGGAGCAATCATCATGCTGGTATCCATGCTCAGTTTTGGTCTGAACTATATAACGCTGTTTGCACCAATGGCGCTGTTTACTATTGGCCGTGGGTTTAGCCAACCTGGTGGCCAATCTGCAGGTATAAGCTGTAGCACAAACTCGCCGAGCACCGCATCCGGCCTAATGGGGTTTATTCAGTTACTTACAGGCACACTGATTGCCCAGGTCACACCACTGATTCTTGCATTTGGGCCTATCTGGATTATGACCGCAATATTGCTCTGCCCTATGCTGGCCTTTAGCGCTTTCTATACAACCAGAAAACAACTGAACTGAACATTTAATATAAATATGCTACCCTCGGTTAAAATCCTCCGGCCCCTGTCCTCGATCATCGTATTCTAAATGGAACTTGAACTCAGTATTTTATTAGTACTTATGATCACAGGGTTTACTGCTGGTCTGATAGATGCCATAGCGGGCGGTGGCGGTATGGTTGCGCTACCCGTTTTACTCTCGTGCGGTTTATCGCCAGTTGAAGCACTAGCCACCAATAAGCTCCAAAGCAGCTTTGGCACTTTTAGTGCCGCCCGCTATTTCATCAAGAGAAAGCTTGTCGATCTCCGTCAAATGAAAGTGCAAATCCTGTGTACTTTTAGTGGAGCTGCGGCAGGGACCTTACTCATCCAAAGACTGGATTCAAGCCTCCTCGACAGGTTGATGCCAATTCTACTGATCGTCATTGCCCTGTATTTTGCACTCTCATCCGGTATAAATGATGAAGAAAAGAAGGAACGCTTGAGCGCAACCGGCTTTGGTGTACTCATTGGTACAAGCATAGGCTTTTATGATGGTTTCTTTGGTCCGGGAACAGGGACTTTCTTCACATTGGCTTATGTCACCTTGGCTGGTTATGGCATGGCAAAAGCGACTGCCCACACCAAAGTACTTAATTTGACGTCTAACATCGCTGCACTGATTTTCTTTACCGTTAGCGGCCATGTGGTCTGGCTGGCCGGGTCGGTCATGGCGATCGGACAATTAATTGGGGGCAGGCTTGGCGCAACTCTGGTTATCAGTAAAGGTACAAAACTGATCAGGCCATTGGTCATCATTATGACGCTTCTGCTCTCGCTCAAACTATTATTCTCCTGAATTACAAAGGCAAAAGCTGAATTGATCACAGCGACGGCAACAAAAAAAGCTGATAACCAGTATCAGCTTTTTCGTATAACGAGCCGGTATGGATCGGTTACTTTTTCAGCGGCACAATCAACACGGGACGTTTTGAGTTCTGCATTACCTTGGTAGCTGTAGAACCCATCAGGATCTGCCCTAGACCTTTATGCGGGCGTGAGCCCATCACGATCACATCGGCATCTATTTCGTCTGCTGCATCAACAATTACCCGCCAAGGCTTGCCTTCGCGGATCATAGAGTTGACCTGTGATCCTTGCAGCATGTCAATTTCCTCAATTTCCTGCTTGAAGAAACGCTGAATACGTTCTTCCAGCTTGGTTTTGAGGTCAACCAGACTATGTTCATACATTTCACGCATGCCATCATCTTTCATAATCTGCTGCAATGCCATGTTATCCTGATGCTCATTTTCCAAAACATGCAGGTAAGTTATCTGAGCATCGTAATGACCACAGAGACTCACTGCCGCACGAAATGCAGGACGGGAACCTTTGTTAATATCTGATGCATAAAGAATTTTCTTAACGCTAGGAATCATTTTTTCGCCTCACTCACCAGGAGCGGAAATAAAAAGGGCAGGCTGTAAAGCCCGCCCCATACTTAAGTTCGATAGAGAATTTCCGGCAAGAACAGTGCAATAGCCGGGATCAGTGTGATCAGCGCCAAACGCACAATATCAGCACACCAGAACGGTGTTACACCCTTGAATATTGTACCCGCTTTCACATCTCTCAATACTGCGCTGAGGACAAATACGTTCATCCCCACCGGTGGCGTGATCAAGCTAATTTCAGTCACCACGACCACAACAATACCAAACCAAACCAGATCAAAGCCCAGACTATCTACCAGTGGGAAGAAGATCGGCACGGTTAATAGCAGCATCGAAAGGCTCTCAAACACCATACCCAGAACAATATAGATACCCAGAATCACCAGAATGACCATCATTGGCGAAACATCCAGGTTCGTTACAAAGTCTAGCAGCTCTGCAGGAAGACCTGCACGGTTGATGAAGTTGGAGAAGATCAACGCACCAATAACTACACCAAACAACATAGCGGTTGTACGTGCAGTATCAGTCAATATGTCGAACAAGCTGCCCCAGCCCAAGCTCTTACGCGCCAACGCGATCAAGAAAGCACCACCCGCACCGATACCTGCAGCTTCTGTTGGTGTAAAGACGCCCATATAGATACCGCCCATTACGACAGTAAATAGGATCAGTACGCCCCAGACACCATTCAGCGCTTTAAAGCGCTCGCCCCAGCTCAGCTTTTCACCGCATGGGCCAGCCGATGGATCACGCCATACAACATAACGCACCGCTGCCAGGTATAGCAAAATCCCCATAAAGCCCGGAATAAAGCCTGCTGCAAACAATTCACGGATACTGGTTTCAGTCAATAGACCATAGATAACCAGAATGACACTTGGCGGAATCAGGATACCCAGCGTACCACCCGCTGCAATAGAAGCAGTCGCCAGTGAATCTGCATAACCATACTTACGCATAGGCGGCATCGCTACCTTTGCCATAGTTGCAGAAGTCGCCAGACTTGAACCACAAATTGCAGAAAAGCCACCACAGGCAACGACTGTTGCCATAGAAAGGCCACCTTTCTTATGCCCTAAAAAAGCATTAGAAGCGCGGTACAACTCTTGAGACAACCCGGATTTCGTAACCAAGTTACCCATGAGGATAAATAGAGGAATAACGGACAAACTGTATTCTTGCGCGGTATCAACCACACGTTTCGATGCCATTGATAAAGCACCGTTCCAACGGAAGTCCATAAAATTGTCAAAGCCAAGGCCTTGCAGATAAGCGAAACCGAAGAAGCCCACTAAACCCATTGCAAAGGCAATCGGAACACGAGCAACTACGATAATCAGCAACAGTATCGCAAAACCGATTAATGCTGTAATCATTCAGAAACACCTGTGAGTTTAACGACCAGAATTAACCTCTGGGCGTAGTCAATAATCTATACACGCCATATGTAATCATGGCTCCAGCGGTCACCCAGCTCATTATCGCAATATACTCCACGATGTAAGCAACAGGCATTTGCAGATACTCCGTTACTTCACCACGACGGCTAGAACGCGCAGCCAGCTCATAAATACGGGCAGCAAGAAAATAGAGCGATGACGACATCAGGAATGCTGAAACTAATCCCAGCACCTTGATCAAGGTATTGCTCAGCATTTTATCCAAAATGTCTACAACAACATGACCACCTCTCCAAGTGACAACAGGCAGTTCGGCGAAAACAAGGATCGCAATCCCCATTTCTGTCAGTTCAGTCGTACCATCAACCGCGTTGTCCAGAAAATACCGACCGAAGACATCGGCACAGGTCAACACCATCAGGAAGAAAAGTGTTAGTGCAGCAATCAACTCGAGGAAAAAGGCCAGCCAAGCGACTGGCCCTTTTTCTTCATAGTGCGCTGACACCCAGGCACTTAAAGCCATAAAAGACTCCTAATTTGCTAGTAGTTAATATAGCTTACTTGTAGTTACGCGCTATTTCACGCAGCTCCGCCAATGCTGCTTTAGCATCAACACCGCGATCAGCTACAGACTTAATAAAGTCTTCGTCCATGCCTTTAGTCAGCTCAACAAACTCCTTAGCCAGTGCATCACCTTCTTTAACCATAACGATGTTTACACCTGCTTCTTGAGCAGCTTTCAGACCTGCAGCATCACCTTTATCCCACTCTCTACCTGCCATAGCAGACAGTTTCTCACCTGATACGCTCAAGATCGCGTCACGGTCTTTAGGATCCAGATCAGCCAAGAAGTCTGGGTTCATGAAAATTGCGAAACTGCCCAGATACATACCACCTGGCAGCGCAATAACATTTCTGGCAACTTCTTTTAAACGCAGGGACTTCTGCTCACCCATTGGGATGAAGACACCATCGATAACACCCTGCTGCATCATTTCGTATACTTTAGGTGCAGGTGCGCCTACTGCAGTTACACCCATGCGGTGACCGATTTCACCCTGAATACCACCGCCCAGACGAATTTTCTTACCTTCTAAGTCAGCCAAAGAGTCAACCGGCTTCGCCATGTGGATCTGACCTGGGCCATGAGTAAACAAACCGATAACTTCCAGGCCATCATGTTCGTTAGCTTTAGCAAAATACTTGTTGTAGGTACGCCAGTGAGCGACTGATGCAGCCTCAGCACTCGCACCTAGCAGTGGCTGCTCAACAGCCTGAGTCAGTTTAAAACGACCTGGCACATAACCGTGGTAGCTGAAAGACGCGTCAACCACACCATCTTCAACCAACTCAAACATGGTTTTCGGATGACCCAAGCCATATTCAACAGCAACTTTTACACGCCCCTCAGTTGCTTCTTCAACCCATTTTGACCAAGTTGGCCAAATAATGGCGTTTTGTGGATGTGTCGGTGGTAGCCAGCTGGCTACACGCATAGTCGTTTCTGCTACAGCCTGACCCGCAACACCCATGAACAACCCGATAGCAAGAGCTTTTTTCAGATTCATTACGTAGTTCCTCTAGTTAACCGTTTTTATTATATAAGTGCTAAATTTATTAACTATCCGCAGCAAGCCGTCATCAGTAAAAGGCCACACTGCCCTGTTCTAATCCTGATAGCTTATGTAGCTGGAAAGCTGTCTTTGATCTATCGGGATATCACCATAAATGCCTTGGTTAAAAATATTAACCCCCGAATATTAAATCAAGCGCTTTTGCGCTAAAAGCAACTCAGTGCATTATAACTTGATACTTTAAAGAACGGCAATGCGACTATTTACGTATCACCTTAAACTTTCGGAGCCCATCCCAAACCATTTTCTGCAACTGCACAAGGATAGCGTAATGGGCAGCCTACATAGTGATACAGCAGTCAGTAAAATCACCTGAAAGCGGTAATAGCAAAAATCACCCTATTCAGTTCATTTGGTCGCTGCCAAAGCTATCACTGGGCATAGCATCAGAATAAGGGACACTTATGTATCGCCCTTCATCTTGGCAATCTTCTCGTGAATATTGTTCTTACGATAATTACGCTCAGGATGAAGTTCGATCATTTCAAAACCAATGCTCATGTAGCGTCGTTCAAAAACAGGCTGTAATTGCTCAGTAAATGTTGCAAAGACTTTATCTGAAGCAGCTTTCAACACTTCGGGCTCCCGACCTGCTCCCACTTTTGCTGTCAGATGCACAAAGGTATTTTCAGGATCGCCTTCGCCTACACGAAAGTGTTCACAACGAATTGCACGTGTCCGAATCCCCCCAATTGGGAAAACACCCGTAGCGATTGCTGTTTCATTCAATTTTTCAAAAAGTACCGGGATATCAAGATCGTCATCGAGATTCGCTGAATATTCCATTATGAAATGCGGCATTCAATGTCTCCTCTCTCTGTCGTTGTCAATAGTGCAAAAAGCCGTGGCCTGGCCAATAGTGACCAAAGCCACGGAACGCACTATCAAACAATAGATTTTTTATACCAACCTTGGCTACGGCACATAGGCCATAGCCATGTCGGTATTAACAATTCCTCTAGGCAAGCCCGCTGTCGCGAGCGTGGCGCAAACTGCAGCCACCTAAAGACAATTTGGTTCAGCGGCCAATGACTGGAACGCGATGAGTATCGTGGGCAATACAGACGTTTTTAGTTTCCATATAGAAGTCGAAACTCCAATCACCACCATCACGACCGATACCTGACATTTTGACACCACCAAAAGGTGAAGGCAGATTACGGTTGTTTTCAGAGTTGACCCACAACATGCCCGCTTCAACTTTGTCGGCCATACGCATTGCACGGCCCGTATTCGAAGTCCAAATATAGCCTGCTAGACCGTAAATAGTCTCGTTAGCTAGTTTGACCGCTTCTTCCTCTGTTTCGAACTCAATCGCTGTCAACACAGGGCCGAATATTTCTTCCTGTGCGATACGCATGCTGTTTTTCGCATCCACGAACAAAGTAGGGGCAACGAAGTTACCCGGACCCATTTCATCACGTAGGGATTTGCCGCCCACAGCAATCGTCGCGCCATCTTCTTTAGCGATATCAAAGTAACCCGTGACCTTCTTATAGTGACCTGTATGTACCAGAGGCCCTACTTCAGTATCCGGATCCAACGGGTGACCCACTTTGATATTAGCAACGCGCTCTTTCAAAGCCGCGAGGAATTTATCCTTAATGCCGCTTTGAACCAGCAAACGGCTGGAACTGGTGCAACGCTGACCGTTCAGGCTGTAAATCATAAAGGCTACAGCATCCAGCGCACGATCGAAGTCAGCATCATCAAATACAATTACCGGGTTCTTGCCACCCAGTTCCAGATGCAAGCGTTTCAACGTCGGAGCAGCCTGAGCCTGGATCAGCTTACCTGTCGCAGAATCACCTACCAATGCAACCGCTTTGATCGCAGGGTGCTCAGTCAGCGCCTTACCTGCTACAGAGCCAAAGCCGTTGATCATATTCCAAACGCCTTTTGGCAAGCCAGCCGCTTCAGAGCACTCAGCCAAAATAGAGGCTGTCAGAGGGCTTAATTCAGCAGGTTTGTGCACAACCGTACAGCCAGCTGCCAGTGCTGGAGCAATCTTCCAGGTGGACAGCATGAATGGTGTATTCCATGGCGTGATGACAGCGACTGGGCCGATGGCCGTGCGCACGGTAAAATTAGTATGTTCTTGCTGATGCAGAGACAAACCATTACGCGCTTCCGGTGCCTGATCAGCAAAAAAACGGAAGTTAGCAGCACCACGCACAGCCGCCTGACGCATGAAACGCAGAGGCTGCCCGCAGTCCATGGACTCTACCATTGCAATTTCTTCCGCACGTTTTTCCAGCTCATCACCCAAACGATGCAAAATTCTACGACGTTCAGCGCCCGGGGTCGCAGCCCACTCCGCTGCCGCTGCTGCCGCTGCTTCACAGGCTGCATTTACATCGTCTTCCGTTGCTGCAACGACTTTACCCAGATAGCTCTGATCCACTGGCGTTGTATTATCAAAGGTTTCACCCTTGCTACCCAGTGTCCACTCACCGTTAATAAAGTGACCCAGTGTATTTTCTTTAAAACGCGCCAGGTAACCTTCCGCTTTACTGATATTCTCTTGCAGTTGTGCGCTCATCTGTATGCTCCATTCTTCTCATCGCATGCCTGAAAAACTATGGCATCCAATTACAATCAGATTCAGGGGGTGCCCGGCTTTATTTTTCGGGCACTCATCATTCAATATTTATCGCCGTAGAATTCCTGCTCGGAAACAATGTAAGTTTCCAGAGCACCGATTTTCTCAATCGTACAGACAACCTTGTCACCAGGCTGCATATCTTTGAGGCCTTCAGGCGTACCCGTCGCAATCATGTCACCAGGTTTCAGGGTCATGATTTTACTCAGGTATTCAACCAGGAACGGCACATCAAAGATAATATCCTTCGTTGTACCTTCCTGAGTCAATTCACCATTAACATGAGTTGTGACTTTCAGGTTAGAGATATCGCCTACATCTTCTTTATCGATCACATAAGGGCCGATTGGCAATAGAGAATCGCGGCTTTTGACACGCAGATTTGGGCGGTAGTAGTTTTCCAAATAATCGCGTATCGCGAAATCGTTACAAACGGTGTAACCCGCTATGTAATCCATCGCATCTTCACGCGAAATATTCTTACCTTCCTTACCAATCACCGCCACCAGCTCACACTCATAGTGCTGGAATTCAATGTTATCGGGGCGGTAAGCGTTCTGTTTATGGCCTGTCAGGGTGTTAGTGCCTTTCAGGAAAACAAGAGGCTCTTTTGGTGGCTCAAATGCCAACTCACGAGCGTGATCCGCATAATTCAGACCCAGTGCGAAGATCGTACCCGGATTTTCCACAGGGCACAGCCATTGAACGTCTGCTTCATCAATCAACTGACCATCGACTTTGGATTTCAGTTGGCCGTTTTCTTCCACAGTTACAGCCAGTTCGGAGCCGTTAAAAAGTACGCGTGCGTGTTTCATATTCCAAGCTCCTATTATTGACCTAGCTGGTTGTTCAGGGATACAACACCCGCAATTTCGGATGCTACTTTATCACCTTTGTTGACTGGTGCGCGGTTACCCGGGAAGGCAACAGCAATCACATCACCTGGCTGCAGTGTCATAATGTAGGAAATTGTACTGATCAATTCAGCAACACCACGCACGGTGCGAGCCACCGGCATTTCGTTTACAACTTGCCCATTTACTTTAGTCACGACAGACAACGCCTGTGGATCAGCAACATCAGCTGCCGCTACAACCGCACTACCGATTGGTGCGCTGCCATCCAGACATTTACCTTTGATATCCGGGCGGTAGTAGCTTCTTTCTGGCAGGGAAAAGTCGTGCACCAACGTGTAACCACCTACGTAATCCAGCGCTTCTTCCTGGCTGACACGGCAACACTCTTTACCAAAGACAACAGCAAGCGAAGCACCCACAACCATGCTATCAGCGTCAGCTGCCCACTCCACTTCCGCACCGTCAGTGCTCCAGGTGTTGTGAGGTTTGAAATACAGAACCGGCTGAGTTGGCGCTTTTTTGTATGGCGCTTCGTTAAATTCTGCCTGCATTGCTTCGAACTGTTCAGCATCGTTCAGTGCAACACAAACCAACTTACCTTTTACGATTGGATTGTCAGTCATTATTTTCTACCCTAATTAATATCCGCTAGAACCCGTTGAATCGGTTTTGTTCTCGCCAGATTTGAAACTTTCTGCCAACTGTTTTGCTGCGTTACCGAGTAATAGCGTATCAACACCAATACCTACAAATTTGGCACCTTTGGCAACAAAATCATGTGCTTTTGCCGGATTGATACACAACAGGCCCGCTGCCTTACCTGCGGCATTGATCACCTGCAAACCATTCTCGATAGCTGCAACAACTTCCGGGTGATCCGGATTGCCGATGTATCCCATCGAAGCAGACAAATCAGATGGGCCAATAAACACACCATCTACGCCGTCAACTGCGGCAATTTCTTGCAAATTTTCCATCGCCGTGACGGTTTCTGCCTGCACAATCAGACATATTTCATCATTGGCTTTCTGCAGATAGCCTGGAATACGGTTCCAGTTCGCTGCACGGGCCAACGAGCTACCCAAGCCACGGACGCCCTGTGGAGGATACTTCACGGCCCGAACCAACTCACGTGCCTGTTCAGCACTGTCACACATCGGCACCAGCACAGTCTGTGCACCAATATCCAACAAACGCTTCAGCAAGGGTGTTCGCCCTTCTTCAGGGCGAACAATCACAGGTACATCGTAAGGTGCAATCGCTTGCAGGTGACGCATTGTTGAGTCAAGCTCAAATGGCGCATGCTCACCATCAATCAGCAACCAATCAAAGCCAGAACCGGCTACAATCTCAGCGCAGGTGGCATCAGGTAGCCCTAACCATAGACCCCAAAGCGGTTTGTCACCCTGCAACGCCCGTTTAAATTTATTTACTGGCAGCTCCATTCTAAAGCCCCCGATTAAACGAACTTAACAGAGATGCCACCCAATGGGCCGTAATCTGCATGTACTGTATCACCCGCCTTAACCGGCACAGGACGCGTAAACGATCCAGCCAAAATAACCTGACCGGGTTCCAGTGCCACACCGTGAGGTGCAAAGCGCTTACATACCCAGCATATACCATTTGCAGGATGACCTAGAACACCGGCAGCAATACCGGTTTCTTCAATCTGACCATTCAGGTACAACAAAGACCCCGCCCAACGCAAATCCATATCCATCGGCTTGATTGGACGGCCACCCAGAATAATGCCAGCATTCGCTGCATTATCCGAAATAGTATCCAACACTTTACGCGTATACCCCGTTTCAGGATCCGTACGGTGACAACGTGCTGCGATCAACTCCAGTGCCGGTACCACATAATCCGTTGCATTCAAGACATCAAAGATTGTGACATTTTCACCTTCCAGACGGTCTTTCAGGACAAACGCCAATTCAACTTCAATACGAGGATCAAGAAAGTCAGACGCCTTAATTTCAGCACCATCATCAAAAAACATATCATCCAGCAAAACACCGTAGTCAGGCTGATCAATATTCACAGCCATTTGCATGGCACGTGAAGTCAGGCCAATCTTGTAACCACGCACTGTCGCACCTGCTGCTTTTTTCTGATCTACCCAGCACTTCTGGATTTCATAGGCTTCATCCATTGTCATATCTGGATATTCAAGTGTCAGTGCAGGAATCTGTTGACGCTCGGTTTCAGCTTTATAGAGACGATCTGCTGCATTCTTAATCTGTTCCGAAGTTAACATAAACATCCTCGATTATTTAACTCAGCCATGCCGGATTGAACCTGGTCTGAAGCTTTTCTTATACGCTTTTCTTATACTTATGACTGGAACATAAGTAACATATTAATTACAATATACTTAATATATTAACAAAATTCCAGCCCCGTTTTTACTTTTTATAACCGGGTGATTCCAATCTCATGATAAGGTTGCAAATGGGCCACGCATTGATCAGCAACAAAGTCAAATCCCTTTGGCCCGGAAGCAGCATTTCCGGCCCTATACTGTTTGCCATGTGGGCACTGGCTCTAGGGGATTACTTTGTCAGTGCAGATTTGGCTACAGCAGCCACCATTCTTGCCTGGACCTTTGTCGCCATTGAACTACCCCGCCTGAAAGCAAAACAGCGCCCTCTGATATTAGCACTGGGCTTGGTAGGCGCAGGCTGCTCAGTCCTCGCCTGGAGCTTTGGTTCACAAACAACAGCCGTAGAGCTATTGGACGAGCACCTGAAGCTGGCCATGCTACTGACAGCCATCAGCTTTATTGGCCTGGCCATGAAACCGCAAGCCAGCCAAACCAGTAAAGGCCTGAAGAGCTATCTAAGCACGTTTCTCGGTATGCATTTTTTCTCCTCCGTTGCTAATTTCTCTGCCCTGCCGGTTGTTGGCGATCAATTACAACGCAAGGGTGAAATAGACCGCTTGTCACAAAGCATCCTGGCTCGGGGGTTCAGCCTTTCTGTACTCTGGTCACCTTTTCTAAGTATCACCCCGCTGGTACTGGAACAAGTGCCCGGTGCCTATGTAGGCAATATTTACCCCTACTCTATTCCACTGGCAGTCACAGGCCTCATGCTAACTATTTTGGAGTCCCGTTTCCGCTATCAAAGCCGTTTTGCTAACTATCAGGGTTACCCTATGAAGCTCAGTACGCTTCACTTGCCTATCCTCCTTATCAGTAGTGTATTACTGCTGACTTGGCTCTACCCCGGCACCTCCACCGTTATTCTGGTATCCATCGTAGCCGTTTTCATTCCACTCGGCATTGTGAGCGCCCGAAGTGGTATTCGCACAGGGGGGGAAACGCTTAAGTTGCAGATTTTTGAGCGCATTAGCGAGAGCCGCACAGAAATATCGCTGTTCTTATGCGCCGGACTTCTGGCAGCAGGTGTCAAGGCCTGCATTGAGCTGGGTTTAATCAGCCTGCCTTTTACCGAAACCAATGCCATGGTGGGATCATTCAGTCTGATTACCATTGTGGTCATTGCTTCCCTGGGTATCAACCAACTGGCTGTCGTGGCAATTATGGCCGGCCTGCTGGCTGATGTAACCACGACCCCTACGATTATGGCCGTGGCCTACATCTACGCAACAGCACTGTCCATGTCGACTAGCGTCTTTAGTGGCACGAATATGATTTTAAGGGCACGTTATAATTGCCGCAGCCGTGCAATACTGCGCAACCAATTACCCTTTACCTTGCTCATGCTGGCCATAGGTATTGCCACACTTTTCCTTATGGAAGCTTTGAACGTAAAGTAAAGAAGCAAAACCAAGGAATAAACCAATTCTGTGTTGAACCTGATACGCAGATAGCTTAGTTTAGCGGGCAACACAATTGACTTTATTCAACAGCAGGATTTAAAACATGATTAAGCTATACGGCAGCGTTTATTCACGCGCCAGCATGGTAATGTGCGTACTGGAAGCACTCGAACTGGAATATGAGTATATTCCGCACCTACCAAAAGGCGATGAGATCAAGCAGGATGACTATCTGGAACTCAACCCGAACGGCAAAGTACCTACCCTGATCGATGGTGATTTGGTGCTTTGGGAAACTCAGGCAATCCTGTTTTACCTGGTAGACAAGTACGGTAATGGCAAGCTGTGGAGCGATAGCCCTGAAGGCCGTGCTGATATTTGTCGCTGGTCTTTGTTTGTCAGTAATCAGCTGGAGCTGTTTGCGCTGGACTTGTTTATTCAGAACAAATTTATTCCGGAAGATCTGCGTGATGAAGCTGTTACCCTGCGGGCAAAGGCAGAGCTGGATAAGCACCTGCCTGTCTTGGACAGCCACCTGAAAGGGCGCAATTATGTCTCGGGTGACAGCTGCACTGTCGCTGATATTCACGGTGCAACAATCCTTTCCTGGGCCAAACTGGTAGGCTACGATTTTAAACAGTTCCCGAATGTTGATGCGTGGATCAAACGCCAGATTAAGTCTGAAGTCCAGCAAAAGGTTAACGCAAAAGCATAGGCTTGGTACTTTTAAAGGAGAGGGCTTGATCGGCATGCTCATGTGAGAGTGAAAGCTGCGTGAAAGCGAATGCCCCAAATATCAGCCCTTTCCTTGATCAGAGTTTGCCGATCTGTGTCTTGGCAATATAAAAGTAATTTGGGTTTACACCCGTCCGGCAAATATTAACCAGAACAATATGCAACTGGTTTGCCACAACAGGCTGATGCAGCAGCACTTAAATTAAGCAAAGCCATAACAGGCCAACATCCGGGTCAATGTAGCGTTAAACCGACCGGCTTGACCCCGTCTTTGATCTGGTCAAAGTCATCACGCAGATCAATCAATCGCTTCAAACCATAATCTTCAGGGGATACAGGTAATTCGAACCAGTCCAGCGCCCAAACTTTGGTCATGATTTCATATTCACCTATTAACGCATCCAGATAGATCATCACCGCTTCAATCCGTGGATCCATATCGAGCACGTCCGGCACATCTTGCAAATAAATATCCAGATGTAACCGCTCATTCACCACATTCATTCGAAACCAGAAATCGTGGATTTCAGAGAACTCATCACCAATATTTATTGATAGCGGAATCGGGTCATAGCGATTATTAAAGGCCTTAAACTCGATACCATTCATGTCCGGCGCAGCACCGATCAGGCTCAGAACAGAGTGAATGGATTCAGGAAAACCATCACAGCCAAAAACCATCTCCACCGCCCCTTCGTCTGCATCACTTTGAAAATGAAAAGTCAGATTGCGGTCAATTTTCTGCAGTTCTTCCCGGTATTTTCTCAGCAAAGATTCTGCTTCAAAGTGGTCGTCATTTCTGCTGGAGAGTAATTGGTCAATTGTATCTTGCAGCTGTTCCCAGAAAGAGCTGATCTGTTTACGGTCTAGAATCATTAGCTATCAGGCCATTATTAGCAAAATCAAGTTCGGGGAACGACAACGCCTGTCTGGCCCTGATATTTACCGTTACGGTCCTTATAAGATGTTTCGCAAACCTCATCCCCTTTCAGGAACAACATCTGGGCAACACCCTCATTGGCATAGATTTTGGCCGGTAGTGGTGTGGTATTTGAAAATTCCAGGGTCACGTGACCTTCCCACTCAGGCTCAAGCGGTGTCACGTTCACGATAATTCCACAGCGCGCATAGGTACTTTTACCCAGACAGATCGTCAATACATCACGCGGAATTTTAAAGTACTCGACTGTACGCGCCAGAGCGAAGGAATTTGGCGGGATGATGCAAACATCGGACTGAATATCAACAAAACTGCCTTCGTCGAAATCTTTAGGGTCGACAATAGAGGAGTTAATATTTGTAAACACCTTGAATTCGTTAGCACAACGGACATCATAGCCATAACTGGACGTGCCGTAAGACACGATACGTGAACCATCCACCTCACGAACCTGACCGGGCTCAAAGGGTGAAATCATATCTTTTTCTTCCACCATACGGCGGATCCAGCTATCTGCTTTAATGCCCATACCGGCTTGTACCATCCCAGTGAATTTTCAGCCCGCCATTGTACAGATTTATCCCTGATGTTGCACCCGTTGCCGGAAGTTTCGCCCCCCTTAAGGAAAAGCGTGCACGTACAAGCTGCCGTCGCCACCTAACGCAAAACAAACTATATCGGTGTAACATCAGGGTTAATCCTCAGACACAATTATTTGAGGCATCACTGTGTCTGCTGCTGCGTTTCTTTGCGCCAAGTTTATGGCCAGCTTTCTTGCGACCTCCCGATAGATCCGCGCATATTCACCTTCGGGCTCAGCCACCACACTTGGCGTACCTAAATCAACCTGCTGCCTGATGGAGAGCGCCAAGGGTAACTGCCCCAACAGCTCTGTTTCGTACAATTCAGCAATCTCAGCGCCACCACCATCGCCAAAGATCGCTTCGGCATGTCCGCACTGGCTGCAAATATGGGTACTCATATTCTCTACAACTCCCAGCACCGGAATATCGACCTTACGGAACATTTCTATGCCTTTTTTCGCGTCCAGCAAGGCGATATCCTGCGGCGTTGTGACAATCACAGCACCTGAAACCGGAACCTTCTGCGACAAGGTAAGCTGTATATCCCCTGTCCCTGGTGGCATATCAATGAACAGATAATCCAGACCATGCCAATGGGTGCAGGTGAGTAATTGTTGTAGCGCCCCGGCCGCCATCGGGCCACGCCAGACCATTGCCGTATTTTCTTCAACCAGATAGCTCATAGACATGGATTGTAGACCGTAAGCTTCTATCGGACTGAGAGATTCCTCATCATATTGTTCCGGTCGAACTCCCTCATCTACACCCAACATCACCCCCTGGCTGGGTCCATAAATATCGGCATCCAAAATACCGACACTTGCGCCTTCCGCCGCCATCGCTAATGCCAGATTAACCGTTGTTGTGGACTTACCCACACCACCTTTACCGGAAGCCACCGCAACAATATTCTTTACGTCTGACATTGATGGAATATTGTGCTGGCTTTGACGGGCTGCTATTTGATGCGATATGTCGACCCGACAGCCCGATATACCCTCAAGCGCCATCACGTGTTCCGTTACCTCTTGCCGCAGTGCATCAGCAACACCCAACGAAGGGTAATTCAGCTCTATTTTTATACTGACTGCACTGCTGACCTCCGCTATCTCTTTAACAACTGTAGAAGAAATAAGATCCTGACCCCAGTAAGGCACTTGAATTGTACTGAGCACCGACTCAATCTTTGCTTTCATTTCACTCACACTGCTTCTCCACAGACTAATGCTTTTCCAAAAGCTAAAGGCACCTCAACACAGCAGGCCTAATAACCAACCAATTTACTAGGAATTATGCGCCTTAAGCTATTTATATGTCCAGATTAACCAGAGTTATTCTTCAACCCTGAGACTGAGCCTCATCGCCATAGCCCGAAGATTGCCCCCATCAGCGCAGGTGTCACACAAAGATTGTTCGATTTGGGCGTGCTCGTGAACGTAAACACTGCCGATGTGAGCCGGTGCGCTCACATCAGGGAAGATCAAGTAACAAGCCGGAAATGTTAACCGTAACAATAGATATCCGGTTTGGTGGCAAGCACTTCAGACTTGTTACTTTCTTGTCAGGTAGACACCGCATTCAAGATGTTCGGTGTACGGAAACTGATCAAAGATAGCAAACCGCTGCAATTGATGGGTTTGACAGATCTCTGCCAAATTCTCTTGCAAGGTATCCGGGTTACAGGAGATATAAAGTATATTTTCATACGCCTGCACCTGTTTGACCGTATCTTTATCCAACCCGGAGCGCGGGGGGTCGACTAACACCGTGGTGAAATTACACTCTTTTAATCCCAAGTCTTTGGTGCGTCGTTTTTCTACCGCACCACTCAGAACCTGAGAGAATTCTTCAGAGCTGATACGTACCACGTCAACATTTTCTACGCCGTTCAGCTCAATATTATACCGGGCAGCACGCACTGAAGTTTTCGAGATTTCAGTTGCGACAACGCGACGGAAATTCTGCGCCAGTGGCAAGGTAAAGTTGCCATTACCACAATAGAGCTCAACCATATCACCACCAGCGCCTTGAGTCGCATCCAAAGCCCATTTGATCATGTGACGGCACACCTCAGCGTTAGGCTGGGAAAAACTGTTCTCGACCTGCTTATACAGGAAAGCCTTACCATTGATATCCAGTGATTCCAGCACAAAATCCTGATCCAGCAGAATCTTTGTCTTCCGTGAACGCCCAATAATCTGAATATTAAATTGCTCCTTTAAAGACTTGGCAGCTTCAGCCCATTCGTTGTCAATGGCACGGTGATAAAGCATGGTCACCAACAGTTCGCCACTTAGCGTACTGAGGAAATCTATCTGGAATAATTTGCGGCGTAATACTTCGCTGGTGCGGATCGCTGCAAGCAGGGCAAACATCACATCATGTATGCGTTCGGAAACCATCGGGCAGTGGTCAATCCGGATACGTGCATGTTTGTTGCCTTTCTCAAACATCACATAGTAAAGATCATCACCATCATGCCAGACGCGAAATTCACAGCGCATACGATAATGACTACGTGGTGATGCAAAGACCTCAATCTCTGGCAGTTTGAAACCGGAAAACTGATCTGCAATTTTAGCTTTCTTCTCAATTAACTGAGCATCATACTTTTCAGGTTCAACAATAGAGATGGACATTTAAGCCTCGATCAGGAATCTAGTGATGCCAACACAGATAACATACTGGCAAGGGCGCGCATTTTAACAGGATCAAGCGTTAGGAAAAACTACAGATTACATCATCGAAATTCAAAGAGAGCAGGCACTCAAACCACAAACAAAACCAGGCAGCATGCCAATACTGCTCTTTGAAGAAAAAACAGCAACCCAACTCCCTATAAAAGACCAAGACTCTGACCGCCGGGCTTGGTAACTTTAACCCGGATATTGCACCCGTACATGTCGTTTTTTAATTAAGTGTTGCTCTGGAAGGTAATACCTTGTTCACAACGCCCCTAAACAAACCCAATCTGGCTTTGATAAGTAGCCGCAATCAGCTGCCACTGATCAAGATGTTGCTCCATACCTATCTCTTCAAGATAAGACACACTTAATTGGCTGGACATATCACACCCGGTAACACTGGTCGCTGCCGGTAAAAGCGCATCCGCCACATGAACAGCCGTCAAGGGTGTAAATCCAGAGGAAGGACTCGCCTTCGGGAAGTGATGGAAAAGCACGGCCTCAATCACAGGCGGCGGCAAATCCCATAACGCAAGCAGGTAAGCCCCCGCCTCAGCATGAGTAACGCCCAATTCCAATTTTTCAATTGCATAAACGGGCTGATCCATCAAGCCAGCCTTGTTGATAACATGCTGATACTCTACCGGATTATGCTTTGCCAGAACCAGCACCCCAAAGTCATGGAGGAGGCCCGCCAAAAAGGCCTGGGCCTGAAAATGCCCATCAGCTTTCGCTGCACGTGCGATATGTTGCGCAGCTTTGGCCACCGCCAGGGAGCATTGGTGAATTTGCTCAAAGGAAAAGCTCTTCCACTCATCCGTCTGAGGGTAGGAATCAAACAAGTGAGTAGACAGCACTAGATCACGAATCATCCTGACACCCAGTATTGTGACAGCTTCCTGAACACGACTGATCCTCCGACCCATACCAAAATATGCGGAGTTCACCAATTGCATGATTTTCGCTGTCATGACAGGGTCTTGTTCCAGAATATTAGTTATTTCCCTGGCATTGGAATGCTCGGAATCCAAACAGCTACTCAAACGCTCATACACCTCCGGCAGCACGGGCAGCGTTTTCAGTGACGTAATATAATCCCGCACGGCAGGTTTATTAATTAAACCCAAGACATGCAGACTGTCTTGAATACCGTTTAATAAATCCTCTGGAGAGCAATCTACGGGGAGGGAACGGTGGGCCAACTCTGATACTCTGGCCGCCTGCATGGGCGTGAGCGGGCCGGACACAACTATCCGCACAACCCCTGGGTGCTTATCAATTACCTGCTGCAAAAGATCCAAGGATTGGGTCGGGTTGTCACCCAGCGCAAAAACAAGGATATTGGCCTGACTGCTGTCTAACGCAGGCAATAAGTGATCCAGACTATCTACCGAAGTAGTCTGCCAATCAGTCATCTCCGCTACCGCACGGCCTAGCCTAGTTGACAGAGGGCAAGTTTGGCAAATAACTGCTTGATTATTTGAAGCTGTGGGTGAAATTTGTGCATCCATTTACATCGCCTGATAGGTTTTATCGCATCAATCCATATTAATTAAAATTTTACCAACTATACGTTTAGTAGCACACCTGTATTATATCCAGAACTTCAATGCCTGCATGAAAACTATTCACGCATAGGCCTTTAAATCCGGCATCCTCATGAATTTCATGCAACACAGGATGCAATAGCACAGCGTACACAGTGTGGAATAGAGGTTCATTAAAGTGGCTAAACAGCGTAGAATTCACCCTCTTTTTTTATGAAATTCAGGTTATCAGGCTGACCATGACCGACAGCAAACGCAAGATTCTAGTCACAAGCGCACTTCCCTATGCTAACGGCCCTATCCACCTCGGCCATCTGGTTGAGTACATCCAAACGGACATTTGGGTTCGATTCCAAAAACAGCGCGGTCATCAATGCACCTATGTCTGTGCAGACGATGCCCATGGCACACCCATCATGCTTAAGGCTGATCAGATGGGTATTTCTCCACAAGCGCTTATCGATAAAGTCAGCCAGGAACACCAGCGTGATTTTTCCGGCTTCATGATCGGTTTTGATAACTATTACTCAACCCATTCCGAAGAAAACAAATACTTCGCATCACGCATCTACACCGCTTTACGCGATGGTGGCCATATCGCCAGAAAAACCATCACCCAAGCGTATGACCCGGAAAAAGAGATGTTCCTGCCCGATCGTTTCGTCAAAGGTGACTGCCCTAAATGTGGCGAACATGATCAATACGGTGACTCTTGTGAAAAATGCGGTGCAACCTACAGCCCGGTTGAATTAAAAAATGCTTATTCCGCCATTTCTTCTGCCAAACCCATTGAGAAAGAGTCAGAGCACTATTTCTTCAAACTGGGAGATTTTGAAGCGTTTCTGCGCAGTTGGGTTGATAGCCATGTTCAGGAACACATGATCCATAAACTGAACGAGTGGTTTGAAGCAGGCCTGCAAAACTGGGATATCTCTCGCGATGCCCCTTACTGGGGTTTCGAAATTCCCGATGCGCCGGGCAAATACTTCTATGTTTGGCTGGATGCACCCATTGGCTATATGGCCAGCTTCAAAAACTGGTGTGACAAGAATAACGTGGATTTTGACGAGTACTGGTCTGAATCATCCAAAACCGAGCTATACCATTTTATTGGTAAGGACATCGCTTACTTCCACACCCTGTTTTGGCCCGCCATGCTGGAAGGTTCAGGCTACCGTAAACCCAATGGTGTGTTCTGCCACGGTTTCCTGACAGTTGATGGCCAGAAGATGTCAAAATCTCGCGGCACATTTATTATGGCAGAGACCTATCTCAACCACTTGCACCCTGAATACCTGCGTTACTATTTTGCAGCCAAGCTCAGCTCCGGTATTGATGATATTGACCTCAACTTTGAAGACTTCCGCATGCGTGTTAACGCTGACCTGGTTAACAAAGTTGTCAATATCGCTTCCCGTTGCGCCGGTTTTATTAAGAAAAAATTCAACGGCGAGTTGTCTAATATACTGGTAGAAGCCGGGTTATATCAGGAAGCCATTGCTGCAGGCGATACAATTGCTGCCGCTTATGAAAGCCGGGAGTATGGTAAAGCGATGCGTGAAATCATGCAGATCGCCGATAAAACCAACCAATATATCGATGCAGCCGAACCCTGGGTACTTGCGAAACAAGAAGGGAAAGAACAGGAAGTTCAGGACTGCTGCACGATGGGCATTAACCTGTTCCGTGTCATTCTGACGTATCTGGCCCCTGTACTTCCTCAAGTTGCTGCAAATGCGCAGGCCTTTCTTGCGGTAGAGGACATGCTTTGGAGTAGCATTAAACAGCCACTACTGAGCCATACAATTAATAAGTTCAAGCCTCTTATGCAACGGGTAGAAGAAGACAAAATCAACGCCATTATTGCAGAAACCAAGTCTGTACTGGCAACTGTCGCTGCTGAGTCCCAGCCCAAGCGCAACAACACTCCTCTCCAGGATGAACCGGTTGCTGACACAATTGAGTTTCCCGATTTTGCCAAGGTAGACCTGAGAGTGGCACGCATTGCTAAAGCAGAACAGGTTAAAGGTGCCGATAAGCTTCTACAGCTAACTCTGGATCTGGGTGGAGAAACGCGTAATGTCTTCGCCGGCATCAAATCCGCATACAACCCGGAGGAGCTGGAAGGCAAATTAACCGTCATGGTTGCCAACCTCGCCCCGCGCAAAATGAAATTCGGTATTTCAGAAGGCATGGTACTGGCTGCCGGGCCCGGCGGAAAAGATCTGTGGATTTTAAGTCCTGATGATGGTGCCCAACCGGGCATGCGCATCAAATAAAATTGCAAAAGGGCAGCGCAAAACTGCCCTTTTTCTTTCCCTTAACCCTAGAAACCATCTATTCTGTATTTTCACCTTCTCCAGCGACTGCCCAAGGGGGCCCTATGCCTTTCAACGAAGATTTGATGCAAGAACTTAATGTTCTTAATATGTTCAACCTCAACACCACGCAAGCAGGAATTAAAGTCCACTCTTCAGCAAAGCCTGAGCTGATTGCAGCAACAGAAAGGTTATTCGACAAAGGACTGATAACACAGCAAGACGGCGGCTATCTAACACCGCTAGGACATGACGCAGCAGAAAGCAGCCAAGTCTTACTCACGATTCTAACGACTGAAAGCCGACTCTGAACCCAAGCAATTAAAGGGCCAGCCAGCCCTTTAATTTATACCTCTACAGGTATTCACTTCTGCCTAACCTAGACTATTGCATTGATACCCGCCATCACTACTATCTGTGCATTGTCTCAACATTGCCTCAACTAAGGAAAAAAATGATAAACCTGAATGATTTTTTATCCCGGCTCGACAACAGTACCGATCTGGATTTTGAAGACACAATGCAAGTGATTGCCGATAACTATAGCTTTACAGCCACAGCATTCAGTAACGGCAATCTGACCAACGAAGCCGGGCAGAATGAAGGAAGTTGCAAAATATTTGCCTTTGCTCAACTGAACAATTTGGACGAAGAAACAACACTCAAATGCTTTGGCCGCTTTTATAAAGACGTGCTGGCCACCCCTGAGGGCACTGACCATGGTAATATTCGTAATTTTATGCGTACTGGCTGGCAAGGCATCAAATTTGCGAGCCCCCCTTTACGGGCAAACGAAGCCGTCGGGAAATAACAGATTTTACAGCCACAAAAAAACCCGGATGTACCGGGTTTTTTCATTTCCTTTAGCCAGTCAACTGACTTACAGGTTATCTGCTTCTTCAGACAGGTATTTAGCAACACCCTCAGGAGATGCGTCCATACCTTTGTCGCCCTGGCTCCAGCCAGCTGGGCAAACTTCACCGTGTTCCTGGTGGAATGCCAACGCATCAACCATCCGCAACATTTCATCAACGTTACGACCCAGCGGTAGATCATTCACAACCTGGTGACGAACCAGACCATCTTCATCGATCAGGAAAGAGCCACGGAATGCAACACCACCTTCAGACTCAACATCGTAAGACTTACAGATGCTGTGTGTCATATCCGCAACCAGCGTATAGTTAACAGCACCAATACCACCCTCGTTTACAGGGGTATTACGCCATGCGTTATGAGAGAAGTGGGAATCAATAGAAACGCCAACGACTTCAACATTACGCTTTTTGAACTCTTCGATACGGTGATCAAACGCCAACAGTTCAGAAGGACATACAAACGTAAAGTCCAGAGGGTAAAAGAAAACAACTGCTTTCTTGCCTTTCGTTGCTTCAGACAGCGTGTAAGAGTCAACGATATCGCCATTTCCCAGTACTGCTGGTGCTGTAAAATCAGGAGCCTTTTTGCCTACAAGTACGCCCATTGTGATTTTCTCCATTAAATGCTATTTAGCGTTAAAATTTAAATCATAGAAAAGTCAGTCATAAAAGCAAGCTGACCTCTATCGTGATTAACCTTCGCCCTGCTCTGCTGAACCTGCCGCTTCCGTTACCAATGTCTGAAGCTCACCGCTTGCAGCCATTTCACAGATAATATCGCATCCTCCAATCAACTCACCTTTAATCCACAACTGTGGAAATGTTGGCCAGTTTGCATATTTCGGTAGCTCAGCGCGAATTTCAGGATTTTCCAGGATGTTTACAAAAGCAAAACGTTCGCCACAACCCATCACGGCCTCAGAAGCGCGAGAAGAAAAACCACACTGCGGGAAGCGCGGCGTTCCCTTCATATAAAGCAGAATATCATTACTTTCGATCTGCTCTTTGATGGTATCAATTACACTCATTCATACACCTTTAAAAACTAACAATGCTCAGTGGCGAGTAATCTATCACATATCAAACCGTCTTACTCAGGGAAAGTATATTTACTTTTATAAATCACCCCGATAAAAAAAACCTATCGAACCAGTTGGCGGAGTTTTCGTGCAGAAATCGTTTGCGTTTGATTTGAGCGCGTTCGAGCACTTTTTGACCTGTTTACTCTTCAGGCAGATACAATTTTTTATTATTCGTCCCAAATTCCTTGCCAATGAAGACAAAACTGATATTATCCATCCTTTGATTGGCAGCCTTGGCTGCCTTTTTGCGTTGTAGGGGAAATTAAAATGGCCGCAGAAGCAATTATGTCTACATACAGCCGTATGTCCGTAGCCTTTGAACGTGGCGACGGCAGCTGGTTGTACGATACCGACGGTAACAAGTACCTTGATGCACTTTGCGGAATCGCAGTGTGTGGCTTGGGGCACACACACCCGGCGGTCACTCAGGCAATTCATGACCAGGCCAGCAAGGTCATCCACACATCCAATTTATACACCATCCCTAATCAGCAGCAACTTGCAGAGCGGTTAGTACAGATATCCGGCATGGATAATGTATTCTTTGGCAATTCCGGCGCTGAAGCCAATGAAGCAGCGATCAAGTTGGCCCGGCGTTACGGCCACTCTGTCAAAAACATTGATAACCCAACGATTATCGTCATGGAAAACGCATTCCATGGCCGTACCATGGCAACATTAAGTGCCACAGGTAACCGTTCTGCCCAGGCCGGGTTCGAGCCTTTGGTCAGTGGATTTGTTCGTGCCCCCTATGATGATATAGACGCGGTGAAAACCATCGCGGCAAATAATCCGAATGTTGTCGCGATTCTGGTTGAACCTATTCAGGGTGAATCCGGTATCCAGATTCCTGCTCCTGATTATCTGAATCAACTACGCGAAATTTGCGATCAGCACCAATGGCTATTGATGCTGGATGAAGTCCAAAGCGGTAACGGGCGCTCCGGAAAATATTTTGCTTATCAACACAATGGTATTCTGCCCGATGTTGTCACCACAGCAAAAGGCTTGGGTAACGGCGTACCTATTGGCGCCTGCCTAGCGCGCGGTGCAGCGGCACAAGTCCTTATCGCGGGGACACATGGCTCAACCTACGGTGGCAACCCCCTTTCCTGCGCTGCGGCACTGGCTGTCGTGAATACAATCATGGATGAAAATCTGTGTGAACGTGCAGCCGAACTCGGCGCTAAAATTGCCGCAGGTTTTGCAGATAAGATCGGGCACGCAGACTATGTAAAAGAAATACGCCACAAAGGGCTTTTGATCGCTATTGAGCTGAATGAAGCAGGCACTGAACTCGCAGTACTGGCGAAAGTAAAAGGCATCTTACTGAATATCACAGGCGGCGGAAAAGTTGTTCGTTTGCTGCCACCCCTGACAATGACCAACGATGAAGCAGACCTGCTGGTCAACACCCTGTCTCAGATTATTCGCATCTATGCTGCTGATGAACGTAACAACAAAGAGCATAAAAGGCGCTCTCAGGAAAGAAGAGAAAAATGACTACACGACATTTCTTAACACTGCTGGATCTTTCATCTGAAGAACTGCGTACACTGGTAAAACGTGCAACAGAACTGAAACAGATCAGAAACCGTGATGAAGTATATGAGCCATTAAAAAATAAAGTAATGGCGATGATCTTTGAAAAATCATCCACACGTACCCGCGTTTCCTTTGAAGCAGGCATGGCGCAATTTGGCGGGCACGCCATGTTCCTGTCACCACGCGACACCCAATTGGGCCGTGGTGAGCCTATCAGTGATAGCGCCAAAGTTATCTCCAGCATGGTTGATGTTGTGATGATCCGGACTTTTAGTCATGACTTGGTGCAAGAATTTGCGGAAAACTCATCGGTGCCTGTCATCAATGCACTAACTGATGAGTATCATCCATGCCAATTGCTGGCTGATATGCAGACCTATTTTGAGCATCGTGGTGATATTCAAGGCAAAACGGCAACCTGGATCGGTGACGGCAATAATATGTGTCACTCCTATATCAATGCAGCACGTCAGTTTGACTTTAAACTGAACATCGCCTGCCCGGAAGGTTTCGATCCTGATCCACAATTGGTTGCTGACAATAAGGAGCGCGTTTTTATCACCCGATCACCCGTAGAAGCTGTTACCGGAAGTGACCTGGTCGTGACCGATGTATGGGCTTCCATGGGTCAGGAAGATGAACAGAAAGAGCGTGAAGACAAGTTTGCAGGATTCCAGGTATCCCCTTCCCTGATGGACAAGGCAAATTCAGATGCCCTCTTCATGCATTGCCTGCCAGCTCATCGCGGCGAAGAGGTCAGTATGGACATGCTTGAAGACCCACGTTCAGTCGTCTTTGATGAAGCGGAAAACCGTCTTCATGCACAAAAAGCCTTGTTGGAGTTTCTTCTGCTAAAGTGATAGAAGCGCACACAAAGGGCATAACGACAGAGCGCACTGTTAGATACGTGACAGGTTCTTCGTTGCCCTTATCTTGCCCGAGGATACTATACGGCTTATATTGTGAGCGCTAAGCCAGTTTAACCGGAGAGAGATTAATGATTGAGTTGCGTCACTTGAAGACCCTTTCTGCCCTGCGGGATGCTGGCAGTCTGGTTGAAGCCGCTGAACGCGTACACTTAACCCAGTCTGCTCTTTCGCATCAAATCAAAGATCTGGAAGACCGCCTTAATTGCTCTCTTTTCATCCGCAAAACAAAACCTCTCTCTTTTACCAGCGCTGGGCAGCGCTTATTGATTTTGGCAGACGAAATCCTGCCCATGATCCGCAACACTGAGCGTGATATTGGCCGACTGGCAGGTGGCGAAGCTGGCAGGCTCAACCTCTGCATAGAGTGCCATAGTTGTTTCGACTGGTTAATGCCGACCATTGATCATTTCCGCCAAAACTGGCCTGAAGTGGAATTAGACCTGTCCAGCGGGTTTAGTTTTCAGCCTTTACCGGCGCTGGCCCGTGGCGATCTGGATTTGGTCATCACGTCCGATCCGGAACCCCGTAACGGTATCGTCTATATCCCATTATTTACCTACGAGTCCCGCCTCGCCATCAGCAAGCAACATCGTTTGCTGGCACGACGTTTTATTCACCCTGAAGACCTGGCACAAGAAACCTTGATTACCTATCCGGTTGAACACAACCGCCTGGATATTTTCAATCACTTCCTTGATGAGGCCGGTATTGAGCCCGCTGCAACCCGCACGGCTGAGCTCACAGTGATGATTCTGCAACTTGTTGCCAGCGGCAGAGGCGTTGCAGCACTGCCAAGCTGGGCACTGCATGAGTATATCCAACGCGACTACATTGTCTCCAAGCCTCTGGGTGAAAAAGGTGTCTGGTGTACCCTGCATGCAGCTGTCAGAGAGGACCAAAAAGACGCAGAATTTATGCTGGATTTCATAAATACGGCAAAAGATGTATCATTCCGTAACCTAACGGGTATTAAGACGGCATAAATAGCCTTATACTCGGGTTAAACTTTCACCAGATTAAGATTTGAAGCAAGTGCACACCATCTCTGTTCGTTTATTAAAGCCGTCTCCGGCTGCTCTGGCGTTTTATTCTCAGTTCTACTTTATCTAGGTCTGTAGGTTTTGTGTTGCACACACAAAATTGACAGGCCGAACCTCACCCGATTTTCACGTATTACTTGCTCCCCTCTTACCAGGATTTAACGATTTATTACTGAAGCAATAACTTCAGGTGCCAGGAAGATTAGAAATGACAAGCTCTATTTGGACTCCATCCAGTTGGAGAGAAAAGCCCATCCTTCAACAACCTGTATACCCAAAACAGGATGAGTTACGCAATGTAGAAACCACGCTGGGGAAAATGCCTCCATTGGTATTTGCCGGTGAAATCAATCATCTGCAAAAAGACCTGGCGCAGGTTGCTCAAGGTAAAGCCTTTCTTCTGCAAGGCGGCGATTGCGCAGAAAGTTTCAGCGAATTCAACGCTGATAAAATTCGTGACACGTTTAAAGTGCTCATGCAAATGGCCGTTGTCATGACGTTCTCTGCCAGTTGTCCTGTTGTCAAGATAGGGCGCATTGCAGGTCAGTATGCAAAGCCGCGCTCCAGCGACCATGAGACAGTTGGTGAGGTTGAATTACCCAGTTATCGCGGTGATATCATCAATAATATCCGCTTCACTGAAGAGGATCGTCAACCTGATCCTGAACGCATGGTCACAGCGTACCATCAAGCAGCCTCTACCCTTAATTTACTCCGTGCTTTTGCTCAAGGCGGCTTTGCCGATCTGCATCAAGTCCATGCTTGGAATCAGAATTTTGTCACGAACAGCCCGCTCAGTAATAAATATCAGGACCTTGCCGGCCAGATCGACCAGACACTGCGCTTCATGGAAGCCTGTGGGATAACGTCAGCCAATACACCACAGCTACGCGAAACCAAACTATACACCTCTCACGAAGCTTTACTGCTCAGTTACGAGGAAGCCCTCACAAGGCAGGATAGCCTGTCAGGTCACTGGTATGACTGTTCTGCACACATGCTGTGGATTGGTGACCGCACCCGCCAACCGGACCATGCCCACGTCGAATTTCTGCGTGGCGTAAAGAACCCAATTGGCATTAAAGTTGGCCCAACAACACAGGTTGATGATCTGGAACACCTGTTAGCCATCCTGAATCCAAAAAATGAAGCCGGGCGCATCACACTGATCGCTCGCATGGGTGCAGACAAGATAACCGAACATCTGCCCGCACTGGTACGTGCTGTCAAAGCTTCAGGGCAACAGGTTATCTGGAGCTCTGACCCTATGCACGGCAATACTATTAAAGCATCCAGCGGCTATAAAACCCGCAGCGTTACGGCCATTCTAAAAGAGATGAAGGGATTCTTCGAAGTACATAAAGCGGAAGGCACACATGCCGGTGGTGTTCATTTTGAAATGACCGGTCAGAACGTGACCGAGTGTATTGGCGGTGCTTACATGATCAGCGAGCAGGACCTGGCAGATAGGTATCATACCCATTGCGACCCTCGCCTTAATGGTGAGCAAGCCCTGGAACTGGCTTACCTGATCGCCGATACGCTGAAGGGTGCACGGGTTTAACAGCCCCAACTAAGGTTTTGTACCAGTGCAATTGATTTTTTCAACTGCACTGGCCCAACATCCTGATTAAAAAACCCTGGCCAGCCAGGGTTTTTATTAGCCGCAGGATAATCTATCCCTGCGATATACTAAGAGAGGCGTGGCGTCAGTTTTCCAACAACCCCTTCAGTACAAGGCTGCGGTAACTCACGATACCCAACACCTTTTCATCACCTATAACAGGTGCATGGGCCAGGCCAAAGCTCTCAAACAAGCGGGCGCAATAGCGAATATCCATTTCAGGATCTACCGAGATAACCGGTTTTGCCATAACTTCATAAACATTAACCCGCTCAGGTGAGCGGTCTTTGGCAAGGACGTTTTTGGCAATATCAGACAGGAGTAACAAACCATACTCATCGTCATCATGGCGCTTATTAATGATCAGAACCCTGGCATTTTCCGCTTGAAAAATATTCAAAGCATCCTTGACCGTCATCAGGCCATCAATCATGACAAATTCATCAGTCATTACATCGCGGGTACGTATTACCTTACGCTCAGCACTCATATTTCTTCCTCTACAATATTTGCCAGAGTTTCTACCTGATGGGAAACACCAACGGCATCTTCAACATCAATTTGCACCGCTATTCCTCTTCCTGGCTGATCATCCAACTCTGCCACTTTAGCGATGGTTTCTAGTATTTTCCTACTCAAATGCTCTTCCACAATAAAAAGCACCACATCACGCTGGGTCTCAAGTGTCAGGCCAAAGAAGGTTTTAGTTTTATTAACCCCTTCGCCTCGCGCATTATTGATTACCGTTGCTCCGGTTGCTCCAGCCTCTCGCGCTGCTTTCATCACAGCATCTGTTTTAGAATCTTCAACAAACACGACTAACAATTTAAAATGCATAACCGTCTCTTCCACTAGTTCACTGCGTTAGCCCGTTTAGCCCGCTTGGCCCGCAGTTCAGAAATTTGTGCGTATGCCATCACTGTAATCATCGGAAACAGGCTGGCAAACGCAATCAGTCCAAATCCATCAATTAATGCACTTCGCCCCGGAACAGTCTCAGCCAGGCCCAAGCCCAATGCCGCAACCAACGGAACGGTAACCGTAGACGTTGTAACCCCTCCAGAATCATAGGCCAGTGGCACAATCAACTTGGGAGCAAAGAACGTCTGAATCACAACCACGATATAACCGGCAATAATAAACCAGTGGATAGGGTAGCCTGTCACTATCCGCCAGGTTCCCAGCGATATGCCCACAGCCACGCCAATGGCAACCGCAATACGCAGTCCCCATACCCCAATGGCACCACCGGACACTTCATTAGCCTTTATCGCAACTGCGATCAGAGAAGGCTCCGCTATAGTGGTACTGGCACCTATTGCAAAGGCAAAAATATAAACCCAGAGATAGTCCTGCCACCGTAGAGCACCGGCGACATGACCGCTCCAGTTCCGTACAAACTCAGGGTTAGTCAACTGCTCTGCCATCAATTTTCCTATAGGAAAAAGTGCTTTCTCCAATCCCAGAAGAAAGAGCGCCAACCCGACAATAACATAGGCGAAACCGATCAAAACCCGGCGCAGGTGAGCTATGCGCCGACGAATAACCAAAAACTGAAACCCAAAAATAATAGCCGCAATGGGTATAACATCACTTACCGTTGCCAAAGTAATGCTGATAAACTGGTTTAACAATTCCATATCAGATCACCATCCCATAGCCCATAACGAATATCATCGGTGTCAGCGATGCAAAGGCGATCAAACCAAAACCATCAATCATGGGGTTACGACCTTCAATAGAGGACGCAAGCCCTACACCTAACGCCGTCACTAAAGGTACGGTTATAGTCGACGTGGTTACACCACCGGAATCATAAGCAATCCCTATAATCTCTCGTGGCGCAAAGGTGGTCATGATAACAACAAGAATGTAGCCGGCAATAATCATGTACTGAATTGACCAGCCTTTAAGTATTCTGAAAACCCCCAGCACAATCGCCAGCCCAACAGAGAAGGCAACCGTATACCGCAAGCCTGAAGCATAGCTATCCTGTGCCTGCTCAGTCGCCTCAATCATCCCGCCCGTAGCCGCAACCTTCGCCGCTTCTGCGGCAACTGCAATGAGCGCGGGTTCCGCCACCGTTGTGCCAAAACCAAGCGCAAAGGCAAAGATAAGAAGCCATAAAACGCTACCTTTCCGGGCAAAAGCGTGAGCCATACTCTCACCAATCGGGAACAGACCCATTTCCAATCCATAGATAAAGAAAGTAAGCCCGGCGACAACACACAGAAGCCCCGTGATAAGGCCAAGAAAATCAGGAACCGATTGTTGTAAAACGACAACTTGGAAGAATGCAATGACAAGTACGATCGGCGCCAAATCACGAAGGCTGCCAACCATTGAGCGTCCAAGCGCTAATAACCCAGTTTTCAACCCGGCTATCTCCTTAAAATAATTAGGGTGATTACAACTAAAGGCTATAGGCAGACAGCGTACTTGTAAAGAGTGAACAACAGAAAAAAAATCGACTGTTTTTTAGCCCGGATTTTTCATAACGGTATAACCGAAAACGGCTGAAAGGATTATGGCTATTGATGCCGCAATAAATTCCACAGCCCTGTAATCGATCGCTTACCGCCCCGTAGCGAGGCCACCCCGTGGCCCATGGATTCAGCACCTTTGTACAAGCTCAATCGCTCAGGGAGCTAGGCCCCTACATTGGCACTGTCCCCGTAGCGAGGCCACCCTGTGGCCGATGGATTCAGCACCTTTGCACAAGCTCAATCGCTCAGAGGGTGCGCTCCTACACTGGCACTGACCCCGTAGCCGATTGCTTACTGCCCTGTAGCGAGGACACCCCGTGGCTGATGGGTTCGGCATCTTTGCACAAGCTTAATCGCTCAGGGAGCTAGGCCCCTACATTGGCACTGCCCCCGTAGCGAGGCCACCCCGTGGCCGATGGATTCAGCACCTTTGCACAAACTTAATCGGGCGTTTTCCCAAAGCCACCTTAAGCAAGACTATCGTCAGCCACCTTATACTTAGGGTCTTCAATCACATTAACTTCGACCAGGTTGTCCGCTTTCGTCAGCAAGTTCCGGCATTCAGGGCTTAGATGACGAAGGTGCAGCTCTTTTCCAGCTTTCTCATAGCGCTCAGCCAGTGCATCAATCGCTTCAATGCCTGAATGATCCATAACACGGCAGTTTTTAAAATCCACAATAACTTCAGGTGGGTCCATCTTGGGATTAAACTGATCACGAAAATTCTGTACCGAAGCAAAAAACAAAGGGCCGTTAGGAATATAAACCTTAGTGTCATATTCATCACGAATATCAAAGGACATGTTACTTGCATGTTTCCAGGCAAACACCAACGCAGAGATGATAACGCCCACCACAACAGCAACCGCCAGATCCTGCCAAACAGTCACCCCTGTTACAGCAATCACAACGATCAGATCGGAGCGTGGAATTTTGCCCCAAAGACGCAGGCTAGCCCATTCAAAGGTGCCAATCACTACGATAAACATTACCCCCACCAACGCCGCTACCGGAATAATCTCGATAAAGCTGGAACCAACCAGAATAAACGTCAGCAAGAACAAAGCGGCTGATATACCCGATGCACGTCCAAGACCACCCGAATTAATATTGATCATACTCTGACCAATCATCGCGCAACCGCCCATACCACCAAAGAAGCCTGTGGCAACGTTCGCCACACCCTGGCCAATACACTCCTTGTTACCACGTCCACGGGTTTCAGTAATCTCATCAATCAGCGTCAGTGTCAGCAACGACTCAATCAAACCAATTGCCGCAAGAATAAGCGCGTAAGGTACGATAATTTGCAGCGTTTCCAGGGTCAGAGGTACCGTGGGAATGTGGAACGTCGGCAAGCCACCTGCAATAGTTGCGGCAGGGTTGCCCGTCATATCTGCCAAGACATCCTGAACAGTTCGCGCATCCAAATCCAAACCAATTACCAATAAGGTTACCGTCAGAATAGCAGCCAATGAGGAAGGAATAGCGCGGGTAAATTTAGGCAAAAAGTGAATAATCGCCATGGTTAAGGCAATCAGGCCCAGCATCAGCAGCATCTGCTCGCCCTGTAACCACTGCAAAACACCCTGTTCATCTGTAAACTGGAACTGTTTCATTTGCGCCAGAAAAATCACAATCGCCAGGCCATTAACAAAGCCGAGCATTACAGGGTGAGGCACAAGACGAATAAACTTACCCAGTCTGAACACTCCTGCCAATACCTGAAAAACCCCCATCAATACCACGGTCGCAAACAGATACTCGACACCATGCTGCGCCACTAGGCTTACCATAACAACCGCCAGTGCACCCGTTGCACCCGAGATCATTCCCGGGCGACCGCCAATGGCGGCCGTGATTAAACCCACCATAAAAGCAGCATACAGGCCCACCAGAGGCTCGACACCTGCAACAAAAGCAAAGGCCACCGCTTCAGGAACCAGAGCTAATGCTACGGTCAATCCTGAGAGCACATCACTCTTAAAAGATTGAGACTTTGAGACGAGAAGTTGAATCATTGATTACCTCGGGGCTGCGATACGCTGATTCTTTTTAACCAGCTCACTGAAAGCGCGCGAGTATAGCAAATACCCGGGGTGATTTCAGGCACTCAGCGCGAATAATATGCATTGGCAGACATCAACGATCTGGCAAGCAAAGAAAGCTTGCTCCTCCCTTAAAAAAACCGCCTTATCTCTGGTGCTGTACACGTTGCCGAAAGTTTCTCGTAGCGATGAGTCATGAAGCACCTTGGGGGCGTTCAACTCAATAAACTGAGCTGTTGTGGACTGACCGTAGTGTATGATTTCAACTTATAACCTACACCGATCAGACGTACAGGTTTGCTGCCACGGTGATAAGCATCAATCAGCAGCTGCCGAAAATGGGATTCATCAGCCACACGCAACGTATGCTCGGCGGTCGTCTGCATAAAATCACAGAATTTAACCTTAACCACAGCACCACCCACCTGACGCTTACCCGCATATTTTTCGAAGCGTTGCTCAAGCGCCCCTAACAGAGCGGGCAGCTGCACCAGGCAGCTATGCAAGTCTGGCAAATCATCGGCAAACGTATGCTCCACACTCACTGACTTCCGAACCCTGCGACTCCTCACTGGACGCTCATCTATCCCCAGGGATAATTCATGTAAACGTTGCCCAAACTTGCCAAATTGCTCCAATAGCCCAACATATGAGTATGTTCGCAGGTCTTTACAGGTATAAATTCCCATGCGATTCAGTTTTTCTGCTGTTTTTGCTCCCACGCCGGAAATTTTATCGACCGTTAACTGCAAGACAAAGCTTTCAACTTCGTTCGGTGTGATCACCCGAATACCATTGGGTTTATTCCAATCACTGGCAATTTTGGCCAGAAACTTATTCGGCGCCACTCCGGCAGAAACGGTTATACCGACTTCAGCACTGACCCTTTTCCGAATATCTTCAGCGATTAATGTCGCACTCCCGGAGCACTTTGTTGCATCAGTCACATCCAAAAAAGCTTCATCTAAAGAAAGTGGTTCGATCAGATCAGCATAATCACGAAAAATAGCCATCACCTGTGCCGAGGCCGCTTTATACTTCTGCATATTGCCGGATAAGACCTTTAAGTGCGGACATAACTTTAGTGCATGCGCGGTCGCCATGGCGGAACGCACGCCATATTTTCTGGCTACATAATTACAGGTCGAAATAACCCCTCGCCTATCGGCACTGCCACCCACAGCGAATGGAACGGAGATAAGAGAAGGATTATCCCGCATCTCGACAGCGGCAAAGAAGCAATCACAGTCACAATGGATAATTTTACGCTGCATTCATAACTCAAATACTGTTTATTTATACAGTATAATAAATCTTTACCTGGCCCCAGGCAAAACTATCTGCCGAATAACACACCCGAAGGTTGCCTCCATTGCCGGAAGTTTTGCGTAGAGATCGCGTGATTTGAGGGTACTCGCGAACGTAAACGCTGCCGTAGCAGCGTCGGAGTGAGCATGTGCGATCATATCAAGGAAGATCAAGTGAAATGTGACAGTGTGTCACGACAAAGTAAGCTTTTTTCACAGCACTCCATTGAAAAAGCGAAATGCACTGGTGTTAGAGCCAGGAAGGCATCGCTGATTCATGGAATTATTGAATATTCCCCTAAAAAATGGCAACGCCCTATAACGGGGTTGCCATTTTCTCGGGATGCAGGGTAAGGAAGATTACTTCTTAGGTGCCCGCATATCCGCTTCTGTTACCATTTCGATCCCTTGAGGAGTCAGGTTTATCCCAAACTTGGTACGCATATCCATATTTTTAAGAACTTCAAGCTGTTCAGTCATTTCTGGATCCCCTACTGCCTCAAAAACAGGCAGAATTGGCTCAAACAGTTTTTTATAATCAAGCGCAAAACCCATCAGACCATTACCAGCAAGCTCTTCACCCGCCAGGCGTTCTGCTGTTGCCTTACCGCTTTCACCACTATAGATGACCAGATGCTTACCTTTCAGCGCCAGCATTGGTTTCACCTTCACTTCTGGAGGGATAGGTATAAACGTACTCAGATCCACGGCTGAGCCATCCGCAGGAAGCTGGATTGCCGCCAGTGGTGGCGCAAATGATTTGGCCATATTAAACAACACTTCCGGATTATCTGCAGATAGTGATACCAAACCTTGCAGTGAATCCATCACAGGTTCCGAACCACTCATATCCAGACTAAAGTCCTGAACGCCTACAGCAACACCTTTCACTCCCTGGGCCATACCCGTGAACATTGCCAGAGCCGCAGGGTTTGCTTCACGAATTTCCATCTGCATTTCTGCCAAAGGTTCACACTTATAGGCAGGTTCAAGCATATTGCTCCAAATATCTCCCAAAGCAGGCCCCAGTTTATTCACATCTACACCCAAGGCGTAACCAAACACCTCAGCATCGTTCAGGTATGATGGAATAAACCCTTGCAAAGAGGTCAATGCATCCATCACGACCTTATTGTTGCTTTCAACAACCATCGACATGCGAATAAAGCTATGTTCAGGGGTAATCTTCATATCATCCGCACTGTGTATACCAAAAACAGTGCGTGGCCAGTTATCTGCCATCGCAGCCATTTCCGCCTGGCAGTCGGGAGTCCGGATATCAGCCAGTTGGTCACTACCGCCTTTAACCTGCATCGCCTTAGTCAGCATTTTTGCCAACGTATTGCCGTCGGTCGTTGTGAGCGCCTTGACCAAACCTTGGTGATCAATGTAGGAGATTACCTGCTCCTGGAAACCATGTTTGGCAGCTATGTCTGCAATAATGCCGCTATCCTTAAGAGATGTAGACGGTTTTTTAAGACCTAAAGCGACTTCCAACTCAGCTGCTGTATTCACATCAGTATTAAACGTCCAGGTTGCCCAATCATCCTGATAGGCGACAATCAGCTCTAACGTACCAGATTCTCCCGTCTGCAGCGGATAGGCACGAACGGTCAGATCACCCATGTTTCTCGGCTCATGTTTAAAACCACTTTCCAGTTCAGCTTTATCCAGCAGGCTCCAAAAAGCCTTCTCTTCTGTCACCTGATAACGTATAACTGGCAGGAAGCCAACAGCATAAACAATCGCTTTAATCTGATCCGGCAGCGCAAATGTTTTCTGGAATTCCTCTGCTGAATTCGCCGCAACGAAGTATGACTTAAGCAGACTGGTCAAGAAGCGTTCAGCAGGCTTATTACCATCGTCCAGCTCGTCAAGAAGATCCTGAGGAATCTGGGGCTGGGTAAATGAGGTTGACTGCAGATAATCTTTCAGCGGAAAAGGTGTTAGTTGGCCCGAAAAGAAAACTGTATCTGCCGGAACATAAGTCAGCGGGGACACTTCAACTCCCATGATTCCGGAAAGCCCGTTGCCCTCACCACTCTGTTGCGTCAGAAAATAACCCGCTGCACCGGCAACAACGACTGCCCCGGCAATAATTACATTACGCACCGTAAAAACTCCATTGATATAAATTTTCCTGATATTAACCGATCAGCTTTTCACTGTCCCTATTAGCATCCAGAAAAATAAGAATAATTCTTACTTGCAGCATAATTATTGCCAAAGACCCTAGCCCGCTACCCTGAGCATCCGGAACAGGCTACAATTCGTGAAATTGTACAGCTATCCATGCTCAGAGGTGTAACTTGAACCCCATAAGTCTGGTCCTACTTGCAGGTATTGGGTTTTTTCTTTTATTGTGGCTACGCACCATGCCCCCCAAAAAAAGAACCAGAACAATCATACTTATCGCTTTAGTAAGCGTTGCACTTTTTACCCTGCTATTGGCGATCACAGGTCGTTTACATTGGATTGCAGCAGTTGTAGCAGCCCTACTCCCTTTTATGCAGAAAGTTATCCCGGTACTTTTCAAAGCGTTTCCCTTTTTAGGCCGCTGGTATCTGCGCCGCCAGCAAGCCAAATACTTTCATCGCAACCAGGCAAACATGAGCACCGCCATTTTAGAGATGCATATCGATCAGGACACCGGAACTGTCTATGGAAAGGTGAAACGCGGCCCTTTAAAAGATAGAGAACTGAATGAGTTATCCGAAGAGGAATTCATCCAATTGCTACTTTTCTGTCGCAAGATGGAAAAAGATTCAGCTACGCTCCTGGAAAACTATTTGGATAAGCGCTTCGGAAACGCCTGGAGAAAAGATGACCCGGAACAAGCCGCAAATGCGCCTCACACACACAGTCAAATGAGTCAACAGGAAGCGTACGAACTTCTGGGGCTACAACCAGGATGTAGTAAAGAGGACATCATTGCCGAACACCGCCGCCTGATGCAGAAACTACACCCGGACAGGGGTGGCAATAACTACCTGGCAGCAAAAATCAATTTAGCGAAAGATACACTACTTACGGAGAGGGTGAACAAGTCCTGAGTAAATGCACCTTGCACCCACAGGCTTAAGGGCTTGCAAAGTACGCACAGCTCTGATTCACGCCTTCCTTAGCGCGTAAGTTTACGGTACTTCCGTTCAGGCCCCAGCCTTTCCAACTTAAGCCCTGAACTGCCATAGGTTGCATTGTAACCTTTAAGTACTAGCCTTCCACGCTGATCGCGCTCAAAAATCAATACATCACTCTCAGCGCGCCCATCAAGTTCGGTTAAATGAATAACCAGTTTCCCTGTCGCAATTTTCCGCCACGTACCTTTTTGCACAATGATCGGTTGCCGATTACGATAATCCTGCTTCAGGATGGCTTCGCCATCACCGCTGATATCCAATGTAACAAAACGGCTTGTGCCGTTTGGCCCGGACTGTAAACTGCTATAAAGCCCAGGTATTGAGCGTAAATCAAGGCTTCCCTCCCGAGCACACCCCGAAAATAATTGCCCATTAAGTACCATTTCAGAACTGTATTCGTACTCAACGCCATAGTGATCACGGCACACTCGATCCAACAGTTTCAGAGATAATGAATAAGACCCCGTCCCACTGAGTTCACTATGCCACTCCCAACCATTACCCAAACTAATCGGCTCATTACGGGGAAAAATAAGCTGGGCCAGACGGCCATAACTGCGAACATGAATGGTGTGTTCTTTTATGTCAGCCACCCATACAGGCTTTTCACCTGCCGCACGGTAATCATTGCCTGGCAGCTCATAACCACAGGTCACTTCGCTCCCTCCCATTAAATGTACTTGACGCACACGCCAGGGCGCTCCAGGGGTCATGCTATCGCCACTGAGTTCAACATATACAGTGGGTTCCAACTGGCGGCTTAAACGCTTCTTAAGCTTGCCGGTATCATCGCTTATCAACTCTTTTTTAGATACATAACAGGGCTTAAATATAAGGCCCTGTTCACTCTGACTAATGATTCCCCTGCGAAACAGGAGCTCAGACCCCTCTCCTGGATTTTTGGGAATAGACTGGCACCCAGAAAGGCCCACGAAAATAAGTAGCGTTAAAAAAACTCTGGACACGTGTAAATAGTCCTATGACTTGCATGAATTATCCTTTGCTTATGCACTGAAATAGTAAAGTAAGGACTGAGTGAGGGCAAAGCATATATCAGGGCGGGCAGAATTTGACCGAACCGATATGTTACACAAAGCAACAAATAAAGGCTGTCATCCCTGTTTTATTACCAGCCGTCTGTAGGGGGGATGACAGTCCTCATGAAAACTCCAAGCTAAATTAAAAGCACGCAATGTACTGTGCAAGATTCGGGATAAGACCTCTTAGACGTTTGCTCATACTGCCCGAGCGCAAACGGTGTCGCAAAATAAAATCAGCATAACCCTTTGAATTTATTAAGATTGCATAAAATACAATCAAGCCCCTGTCTCTAAAAGGAGACAGTCATTGGTCTTCCCATGCACAAAAAGTTTCGTTCACACCTGCAAGCCGAGAAATAAAACACATAACCAATTGATTTTTAAAACATTTAAAAAACTGGCATAGCATTTGATAGAGCTACTGTGATTTTTCATTTTTTTCTACAACTCAACAAAAAATCTGGAGATACACATGACGTTGAAATCAACAGCGATAGCCTCTTTGTTAGTCTTTTCCTCAACAATGACTCTGGCCGCAACGCAGCCAGAAGTGATCAAAAAAGAAGAAATGAAAGCACCCAGTATTTTTGAACAGCTGGATCAAAACAAAGATGGCAAGGTCAGCATTGAGGAAGCCCAGGTTTCCCCTGCACTGGTCAAAAGCTTCGACAAAATTGATAGCAATAGAGACGGCTATTTAAGTAAGGATGAATTTTCACAGCTGCAAGTCAAAGCGACGACTAAAACCACATTTTTTGCTTTGGCTGCTATGTAAAGCAGCAGCGCAAAGGGTTCACTTCTTATGCATAAAAAGCCCTATACTGATTCCGAGACAGCCTCAGCGGGGCGTTCATGCGTAAGAGGTAACAGTTAATTTAGAGCAACCTATCCCCACTTAGCCGCCCGCTCTAATTTAACTTGACCGGACACCAGTAAGCTGGTGTCCGGTCTCCTCTTGTATGGGCATTATGCAATTTCGGTATGAATGCCCGTAATTCCAGAGTCCCCAATACCATCACAGGCAAGATTATTGGATAATAGGTGCACAACAGTTTGAAAAATTTATCAAATGGCAAAACATAGTAGCCAATTCTGGCGCCTGAGTTCACTCAAGCAGTTAGTATTGCTCTCATTCCTGGTTGTCGTCACTCCCTTCGGCATCCTTATTTACTACGCTACTGACGCACTTGTGGCTCAGTCGGCACAAGGGCGCGTACTTGCACAACAGGCCCTGGAGGTTACCCGCCGCGGACAACAACTGGAACACCTGGCCGAAGATATCACACGTTCTCTCAGACAGTACCAAATCGTAGCCAAGCCCGAAATACGTAATCGCCTCAGCCAGTTTATTGCTGAATACAAAGATGAACTGGCTATCCACAGTTTTATCTTGCCAGGTTCCAAGACCCTACAAACAATACAAACACTGCTATCCAGAATCGATCAATCCGAGCCGATTAAAAATAACTCGCTGCTCAGCCTAACCCGATCAGTGAATAGTCAAATAGACCAGATTCTTGATGCCCGAATCCGCTCGCTGAATGAAACCGCTCAAAAAACCCAGACTCAACTCAGTATGATGGCCGTTATCCTGTTAAGTTTTGAAGCCATACTGATTCTTTTCCTAAGCCACACGATCATTCGCCCGGTTCGCCGACTCGCAGACCGCATCCAGGCATTGGGGCAAGGTGAAACCTATGCAGGAAAACGGGTTGGTGGGCCGGATGAGCTGGTCGAACTGGACAAACAACTGGACTGGCTGACCCAATGTCTGGCCGAAGTTGAACATGAGAAACAACGCTTCTTGCGGCATATGTCCCATGAGCTAAAAACACCCTTAACAACCTTAAGGGAAGGGTCAGATCTATTAGCGGAACAAATCATGGGGACGCTCAATAAAAGCCAGATGGAAATTGCCAACCTGTTACAAAGCAATTCTCGCCAGCTGCAAACCTTGATAGAGCAACTGCTGGACTACAGCCGATTGAGTCAAAATGAGCCTGTAACTTTGCACCCCATTGCCATCCTGCCTGTTATCAGGGAAGCGCTCGAGCCCTATAAACTTTTATTGGAACAGAAAGCAATTGCTTTGCAGATACCGGAGCATGATAGCCAGTGCTTGACGGACCGGGCCATGCTGCTCAGAATACTTGGAAATCTGATCTCCAATGCTGCACTGTACAGCAGCAAAAAAGGCACTATCACAATCACAGTTTATACGCAGGAAAACCTTTTTTGCATTGAAGTCTGTAATGATGGCCCTACCATTCCCGATTCCGATATACCTCACCTTTTTAAGCCTTTTTATCAGGGGCAAAATTGTCGTATCGGCCCGGTTAAAGGCTCCGGCATTGGTTTAAGCATTGTGCATGATGCCGCTGAAGCGATTGGCGCTTCTGTATCATTGGTGAGCAACCAGAATCATCAGGTTAGCTTCAGGGTCGAGATCCCCCACCTAGAGGACACACACCGTGTATAAGCCTTACACATTATTTATTGCATTCATGATGTTTTTTGCCCTGCAAGGTTGCCAGATCAAGAACCTTAAACTCGGCAGTAAACCGGACGTAGAATCGCCAACGTGTAGAATAAGCAACGCTCACCTTGACCAGGTTCAACAAATTGAAACACGCTTTCTAAGCAAGCCAGATCAACGTAGTCGCATCATGCAAAGTGCAATTCGCAGTAAAGATAACGCACTTCTGGCGCTATTACTGTCCACTCCACTGTCATCAACCCAACAACTGCAACAAGCGAAGCGCTACTACGCCAAGCTGGTGTTATACCCCCACAGTTCATGCCCGGGTGACCGCTATCTGGATATCCGTGACCAATTCACCTCAACTTTACTCTGGATGAGAGCCGAGCATGACAATCTGTTGCAGGAAAACCGTACGCTTCACATTAAGATCGATGCGTTAACGGAGATTGAATCAGACCTTAACGAAGAGCGTGAGGAGCAAAAATGAGACCTAACATTCTTCTGGTTGATGACGACAGCGCTCTACTTAAACTCCTCTCCATGCGGTTGGAATCGAGTGGTTATCACATAGACTGCGCCGAAAGTGCAGAACAAGCACTACAGTCTGTTAGTGAAAATACCGACCTGATCATTACCGACCTCCGCATGGGAGAGATGGACGGTATGGCACTCTTTCAGCGTGTGCAGCAAATCTATCCGCAGTTGCCGGTTATCATTATTACGGCACACGGTTCAATTCCGGAGGCCGTTACCGCGACGCAACAGGGCGTGTTTGGTTTTCTGACCAAACCCATTGACAGAGAGCAGCTGCTACAAACAATAAACGCGGCACTGGCCAGCACCAGCCGCTCAAAAGGCAAATGGCGTAAAAACATCATCAGCCGTAGCCAGGTCATGGAAAACCTGCTTCAGGAAGCCGAACAAATAGCAAGTTCCGATGTCAGCGTACTGATTACCGGCCCTAGCGGGAGCGGTAAAGAACTTATGGCGCACGCCATTCATAACGCCAGCCCAAGGCATAACAAGCCCTTCATCGCTATTAACTGCGGTGCTTTACCTGAGCAACTGCTTGAATCTGAGCTTTTTGGGCACTGTAAAGGCGCTTTCACTGGAGCTGTCAGCCAACATGAGGGCTTATTTCAGGCCGCCAGCGGGGGTACACTGTTTTTGGATGAGATCGGCGATATGCCGCTGCCGCTTCAAGTCAAGTTGCTGCGGGCATTACAGGAACGGCAAATTCGTCCAGTTGGGAGTACCGAAACCATTCCGGTAGATGTCCGTATTATCTCTGCCACCCATAGAAACCTTGAAGCAGCAATGCAAGACAACAGCTTCAGGGAGGACCTGTTCTATCGCCTTAATGTCGTTAATCTGCACCTGCCACCCTTGGCTGACCGCCCCGAGGATATCCCGCCCCTGGCACGTCATTTTGTCGATCAGGCTGCGCATCGACATAATCCCAAGGTCAAGAATATATCCGGTGCGGCACTGCAGGAGTTGGCACAAGCACCTTGGCCTGGCAACGTGCGTCAGTTAGAAAACGTGATCGAAAAAGTCACTGCCCTCAGTACAACACCTGTCATATCAGATTCAGCAGTAAGGCGGGCGTTAACAAACCAGGAGCAAGTCATCCCCAACTTCAATGATGCCCGGGCCGAGTTTGAACGTCGCTATCTACGAAAGGTTTTGCAAATAACGGAAGGCAATGTGGCGCAAGCAGCCAGAATTGCGGGCCGAAACAGAACAGACTTCTATAAGTTACTGAAAAAGCATGATTTGGAAGCTGCGCAATTCAAGCTGTGAGCAACTGACTGCTTGAGCGGTTTGTTGTACTTACTGGTAATCATCCGGCAGTTGGATACCCATGGCATTGGCCTCAACCTGAGCCTGTCGCTGGAAACGCTTACGCACATTAGTCCCCTTTGGCTTGGTCAGGTAGAACAGCCATTTACTGGCAATTTCCGGCTTAAGATTGTGTGACTTTCCCCATTCCTGAATAAACGTAAACAGGGAAGCATCACTTTGATCGGGTAAAGCAACCGGTACCGGCGTATGCAGTTCCTCACCGGAACGAACCCGACGGCAGACCACAGCATAGTTGTAGCGAAAATCCGGAAATACATCAGCTTCATCTTCAGTACGCAAACGAAACCAGCCTGTCGCTTTTCCCGCATGGTAGATCGCTAGGTGCGTCCAATGATGTGTAGACGCGTTCTCCGCATGCAAACACGCTTCTTCATACGCACATTTTGCTGCAGGAAGCCCATGATCACCTGTCAAGTCCCGTAAGACTGCTAAAAACTCAGAGATGGTTGGCATCCAGGCACTATGCTCTTTACAGTAGTCAATTGCAGCAACTAACTCCGGCTCAGTATAGCCGCCAAGGCTCAATGCCCACTCCCGCTTTGCAATACGAATTTCATCCTGGGTTTCAAAGCAGCTTTTAAACTTGTGTCCGTAGATCGCCATAAAGCGGGCAAAGATCATATTCACCCGTGTCTTTATTTCGACACTCAGTTCTTGGGTAGCTGGCTCAGACTCCACATCACCAGTCGGTGTTCTTGATGTCCATGATGGCTGCGGTAACCCGTTGTCGTTTTTCGCGAGTATCTCTGCGGGGGTTTTCATGACTGAAACCTGCTTGTTGTTCTGTTGACAGACGTTGCTCACGCCCTTCCTGGGTTTGTTTTTTAACCCATTCACGTTTTACCCAACCCAGAAACTTATGATCCCAGTTGGTTTCCTTCCTGTCTTTATCTAACCAGTACAGCACGAATTGATCCAGACAGGATTGTGCAAACTGTGGTGATATATTGTGCCTTGGCAACAGCGCATAAAAATTGGCTGACGGCTGCCAACCTAACTCCATACCGTGGAGCTGCTTATTACGTTGCTCATGTTGCTGGAACAATGCCTGCAACTCATCTCCTTGACGCCCCTTTCTGGCCCAACCAATACTGCCACCAAAGGTAGGTGCCGGCCCCGGATTGGCAACAGTTTCCGGCGTCTTCTGTTGCGCAGATTCATCTGGATAATAAGGCGTATCCTGAGCTTCAGGGTAGTTTGCACTGGCATAATCCGGTTCGGATTGCGCTGGCGCCGGTACTGCTTCAACCACAGGCAAACGACTAACGATCTCAACCTCTGCAGAAACCGCCCCTTCCGGAGGCGGCTCTTGATCTTGTGCAAGCAACTGAATTTGAACACGCCCGTCATACGCAAACGCAGCATCGATATATCCCATCGCCACAAGCTGGCTGGTCAGTTGGGCAAGTTGCTCCTCTTCCCAGAACTGACCCAGTGCAAGCCATTGCTCACGAGAAAATACCAGCTCAGGGTTGCCGCCCTGCATGCGTTCAAACTGCTGGTGGTACAGCGTCATCAGCACAGCCGCTTCAACCCCCAGTGCTTTAGCAAGAGATGGATATAACAAAATAGGTGTTTCTGGAAACTGGTAATTCATGCACTGACTTCAATAACGAATATGGATGCCTGTTATCGGCACAAGCACCCCAAAATAAAAAAGCCGCAGTTCAAGCCGCGGCCTTGGACACCATAGTACTAACACTGCTTTTTGTCAGGTCTGGATATGACTGCAACGCCCTTTCTGGTTCGTGAAACTTAGCCCGGATATTGCGCCGGTACAGTTCATTTTGAATTGAGTGCTGTTAACAAGCCTACCCCGCCAACGGGTGCAAATCTGGCCTAGCCGTCCTGGGCAAACTGCTCAACTGCACGTAACACATCACGACGACTGATCTGCCCAATCAGTTTACCCTCTTTTACAACCGGGAGACGCCGACGTTTATTGTGTATAAACTCTTCAGCAACCTTGATAATATCAGCATCATGCTCGATGGTATGGACCTCTTCGGACATGTAGGCACCCACTAAGCCCCCCATCTCCTCCTCATGATAAGTCAACGTCAAGATAGCCTTCAGGCAGTCCACTTCAGACATTTGCCCGATCAGGCAGCCCTCTTTATTTACCACCGGGGCACCGGTAATGCGGTACTCAAGCAGCGTATTAATCGCTTCAAACAGATCTGTTTCAGGGGTAAAAGTGATCAGACCTTCGCACATATAGTCCTGAGCTTTAACGGATCTTAACATCTAATTCCTCCCAGGCTGACAACACATCATCAGCGGTAATAAACGAACACAAGACATTACAACCTTTCCCTTATCTTTATGTTTACACCTATCGATGAATAACCGCAAGGAATTGAAAACCTGTGGCTCAGTTAAAAACGACCGTTTTGTTACCCTGTACCAGAATTTTGTCTTCCAGATGCCATCGCAAGCCACGGGAAAGTACGTTCTTTTCCACATCCCGGCCCAAGCGCACCATTTCATCCGGGGCGTTTCGATGGCTGACACGAATAACATCCTGATCAATGATAGGCCCGGCATCCAGCTCTTCCGTCACATAGTGGCACGTTGCACCAATCAGCTTCACACCACGCTCATGCGCCTGATGGTAAGGTTTGGCCCCGGCAAACGATGGTAAAAAGCTGTGGTGGATATTGATAATTCGGTGCGCATATTCCGCACAGACTTCAGATGGCAGAATTTGCATATAGCGAGCCAGCACCACAACATCCGCTGCATGTTCTTTGATAAGACGAGAAACTTCAGCAAAGTGAGGCTGCTTATTCTCTTTATCGACAGGCACATGAAAATACGGAATATTGTGCCATTCAACCATGCTACGCAGATCATCATGGTTTGAAATAACACAAGGGATTTCACAATCCAGTTCACCTTCATTATACCGATACAGCAAATCCGCCAGACAATGAGATTCTCTGCTTGCCATGAGGATGACTTTTTTCGGTATCGCAGAGTCAGAGATATCCCAGTCCATATTGAACGACTGGGCAATCGGAGAAAAAGCCTCTTTCAACGCTTCCAGAGTAAAGGGCAAAGTGGCTGCATTGATCTCAACACGCATAAAGAACCAGCCCGTAGAACCGTCCGTGTGTTGGTTAGCATCCGAGATTGAACCACCATGACTGGAGATAAAATTACTGACCATTGCCACAATACCGACACGATCAGGACATGCCAAAACCAACCTGAATCTACGTTCCATTTAGCCAAAACCCCACGAAAAAATTACAGAACGCCTATTTTAGAGGAGATAACAGGAAGATGGAATCAACTGACTTCAGAGAGAATGAATCAGCTATAAGTTTTTTTGCTCCAACTAGCCCGAACGTTGCACCAGTACATTCAGTTTTTTCAATGGCGTACTGCCATAAACGCTGATTATGCAATGATAAATCGGGCACACACTGTTACGATTAACGTCTTCCGGGTTAAGAAAAACAAGAGATCAACATTGTCTGTACGGCCTGCCATACATCTGGCCATTTTAACGGCCAAAAAGTGAGACCTTTTTGCATAGATTCCTCAGGACACCAGGAGATTTTATATGAACTACACCCCTGAAAGAATGACCCCTTTAAAGGCTTGCCGTTTGGGTCTGGACACCCGCCAGGAGCCAACCATTTATCTCAGGCAAGACAGTCCTGTTTGTCATTCAGAGGGTTTTACGGCTCTGTCACGTGTCTTGGTCAAAACGGAAAAAAAGCATCTGATCGCCACATTACACATGGTGACAGGCGAACTTTTGCAGCCGGGTGAGATCGGCTTTTCCGAATCCGCCTGGAAAAGACTGGCCTTGGAAGACAGCGCATCAATCTGGCTGTCACACCCAAAGCCGGTGCAGTCGCTTTCCTATATTCGCTCCAAGGTCTATGGCAATGAGCTCAGTAAAGAGCAACTTAAAGAGATCATCGAAGATATAGTCCAGGGTCGCTATGCCGATGTTCACCTGGCTGCATTTATAACTGCCTGCGGCGATAACAAACTCAACACCAGAGAAATTACCGACTTGACCTCAGTCATGGTTGAATCGGGCAGTACGATTGAGTGGGGGCTACCTATGGTTGTCGACAAACATTGTGTCGGTGGGCTCCCGGGAAATAGAACAACGCCAATACTGGTGTCAATACTGACGGCTGCGGGTTTGACCATGCCGAAAACCTCCTCACGGGCAATCACCTCCCCTGCAGGCACGGCCGATACAATGGAGACACTCACTAACGTCAGCCTGAGCCTTGATCAGATGAAAGCCGTTGTCGAGCAGGAAGGAGGCTGCCTCGCCTGGGGCGGTTCAGTGCGTTTATCACCATCGGATGACCTTCTGATTCAAGTTGAGCGAGCCCTGGATATCGACAGCGAAGGCCAACTGATCGCCTCGGTGCTCTCAAAAAAAATCGCCGCCGGTGCAACCCATGTAGTCATCGATATTCCTGTTGGCCCTACCGCTAAAGTTCGCAGCCAGAAATCGGCTGAGGCACTGGCCAAGAATTTTCAGATAGTGGCTGATACACTTGGATTGACGATCACTATTTTATTCACTGATGGCTCGCAACCCATTGGCCGTGGAATCGGCCCTGCGCTTGAGGCAAGAGATATTTTAGCGGTGCTCAAGAACGAGCCTGATATGCCTTTGGATCTACGGGAAAGAGCATCCCAGGTCGCCGGTGCGGTGCTTGAAATGGTCAATAACCTCGCCCCTGGAGAGGGTGCAAAAAAAGCGCTTGAAATTCTCGATTCGGGAGCAGCTTGGGAAAAGTTTCAGGCAATTTGTAAAGCACAAGGGGCCTTGAAAAAGCCTCCTGTTGCACCTTACCGCTACCAATTAGTTGCCCGGACAAATGGCCGGATAGAATGCATAAACAATCGTAAACTAGCCAAAGTTGCCAAGCTTGCCGGTGCCCCTGCAGACCTTGCAGCGGGTGTTGACCTACACTGTAAAATTGGTGATCGTGTAGAGTTACGGCAGCCTTTATTGACCATTCATGCCGAAAGTTCAGGTGAGCTGAACTATGCCGTCGAATACCTGGAAGATCACCTGGACATCATCGAACTGGTTAGGGACTAGAATATGAGCCACTTGTTTTTTAATCTCGATAGTGATCCACAACTTGCGGATTCTATTACCATACACTTAGGTGCCGAAGTCGGCCAGTTGGAAACACGTCATTTTCCTGATGGAGAGAGTTACTTACGTGTTCTGAATGAATGCAGCAACCGGGATGTAATTATCTTCTGCAACCTGTACCAGCCTGATAGCAAGGCTCTGCGCCTTGTGTTTTTAGCACACACCCTGAAAGAACTGGGCGCCAAACGCATAGGACTGATTACCCCCTACCTTGCTTACATGCGCCAGGACAAACAGTTCAACCCTGGCGAGTGTGTTTCATCACGACCTTTTTCATCCCTGCTTTCGCAACACCTGGATTGGTTGGTCACGGTTGATCCTCATCTTCATCGCTATCATTCATTAGATGAGATCTACGCGCTGAAAAGCCGGGTGGTCCATGCCGCACCCATGATCGCTGCCTGGATCAGCCAGAATATAAACAAACCCCTCCTTATTGGCCCTGATAGTGAAAGTGAACAATGGGTTTCCCATGTTGCCCGGTTAGCCAACGCTCCATTTCAGGTACTCAGCAAAGTCAGGAAAGGAGATTACGACGTTGAAATATCCCTGCCGGAGATTGAACGCTGGCAAGGGCATACCCCTGTATTGGTTGATGACATCATATCCAGCGGCAAAACCATGCTGGAAACCGTTCGCCATCTTCAGTCAGCAGATTTAAAGCGCACTTGTTGTATCGGTGTACACGGACTGTTTTCCGAACAGGCATACACGGATCTGGAGAACGAGGCTGATGTTGTCACCTGTAACACTGTGCCTCACCCCAGTAACCAGATCGATATCAGTGCAGCGCTGGCTGACGCTATAAAGAGCCTGACTTAAGGAAGGTGTAAAAACTGCCTGCCGACACTCTGGCTCACTCTTACGGATGGGTGAAAACGTGCAAGAAGAATGGAAATATTCAGCACCCAAAGCACGCAAAATTACCCATTCAGAATTAATCTCACATTCAGGAGGGCCATTCAATAATCGCGCACCGATAAATTCACAGCAATCTATAGACCACTCAAGTAAAGTACAGTAAATTGGGCCGTTTTCCATAGGAAATACACGGTTATTTAGCTGTTGATTATTAGTTTTGTTAATACGTGAAAGGGTACACATAAAAGTAATATGACTAACCACGCTATCACACCCAACCCCGTATTGCAGGGGGAACCCAGTACAGCAGAGCTCAGAACTATATTACAGCTACAAAACCAAGTGCTCGAAAGGGTTATACAAGATACAACGTGTAACCAGGTTCTTGATGATATCTGCCACTATATCGAACAGTGTGTGCCTGATTGCGTTGTTTCTATCATGCTATTAGACAAAGAGCAAAATTGTCTAAATGTCAAAAGTGCGCCCAGCCTTCCCCAAGATATAAGAAACAAATTCAACGGACTCGTTCCTGGCGTAGGGGCCGGTTCCTGTGGCACCTCGGTATTTCTGGAAGAACCTGCCTTTGTTGCCAACATAGCCGAAGATAACCGATGGGAAAATTTACAAGACTTGGCACAAGAGCTTAATCTCGCTGCTTGCTGGTCCTACCCTGTCTGGGTCGATACTGATGATATTGCAGGAAGCTGTGCAATATCGAGTTTTCAACCTCGGCTTCCTAGCCCATTCCACGCCCAACTTTTGGAAACAGCTGCCAACCTGATCAGTATTACCCTGAGGCGTTCCGCTTTTCAAGAAGCTATAAAGCATAAGGAAAGCCTGCTTAAAGACATAACCCAAGCGATGCCTGGGGTGGTATACCAATACCGTCTCCTCAAAGATTCTGTTCAATCTTTTACTTATCTTGGCCCAGGCATTGAGCGTATCTGTGGCATCAGCGCTGAAGAAGCACTGGATGATTTCAGTCTGGTCTGGAAGCAAGTTCACCCTGAGGACCGTGAGGGGTTGTGGCAAAGTATTAGTGCTCTCCAAAACAGTAGCCTGCGTTCTGCCTGGAGCCACGAATTCAGGGTTGTACACAAAAATGGTGAAACGCTCTGGATTCGAGGCTCAGCTCTGTTAAATAAAGCAGACACGGCAAAAGAGCGACTCTGGAATGGGATTTTACTCGACATTACTCCGGAAAAAGCATCAATAGAGCAGCTTCGCTTGGCTAACATTGCCTTTTCCAGTACCAATGAAGGGTTCCTCATCACAGATAAAAACAACCGAATTATCGATGTCAACCGTGCATATATGGACATCAGTGGTTACAACAAAGATGAGCTGCTCGGCCAACGTCCATCTATATTGCGCTCCGGGCATCATGGTGACGAATTTTACCAAACAATGTGGGAATCTCTTAAGAAGGAGAGGCATTGGCAGGGGGAGATATGGAACCGCCGAAAAAATGGAGAGGTCGTCCCGCATTGGGTTAATATCAACGCAGTACATGCCCCCAAAACTGACGAACTGACCCATTATATCAGCGTGCATGCTGATATTAGCAGTATTAAAGCATCAGAAGAAAAGCTGTCATATCTTACCCATCATGACGCATTAACCCATCTCCCTAACCGTTTGCTCTTCGGCGCTCGACTTGACCACACGCTGACCCATAGAGCAGCCAATAAAAAAGTGGTCATGTTCCATCTCGATCTGGACCGGTTCAAGCATATCAACGACACCCTCGGGCATAAATATGGGGATCAGCTCCTGCTACAAGTCACAGACAGACTGCAGCAAACAATAGGACCAAAAGATACACTGGCACGTGTTGGTGGTGACGAATTTGCCATTCTGGTTGAAGGCTTAGAGCATGTGTCTGATGCGGCCAGTATTGCAGACAAGATTGTTGAAGTGCTCGAACAGCCTTTCAACTTTAATGGTAAGGATTTTTTCAGTACCGGGAGTATCGGCATCGCCCTGGCTCCGGATCATGGTAATGATATCGATACACTGACTAAACATGCGGATATCGCCCTGAACCAGGCTAAAGACCGTGGACGAAATAACTACGCATTCTTTCAACCTGAACTCAGTGAAACCGTTGAAGAATGGATCAAACTTGAACCCGAATTACGTCGTGCAGTATCAGACAATCAGTTTCAGCTTTATTTTCAGGCTCAGGTCGACAACACAGGCAGTCATATTGTTGGTGCAGAAGCACTTATCCGTTGGCAGCACCCGACTCTCGGGTTTATTCCCCCGAACCAATTCCTGCCAATTGCTGAAGAAATAGGCCTGATGAGCCAGATAGGCGACTGGGTCATTAACACAGCTTTGCAGCAACTATCTGAGTGGTACAAAAAAGGGCTTAGCGATTTCAAACTGGCTATAAATCTTGCCAGTGAACAAATCACAAAACAAAACCTACCTCAGGTGATCAGCCAGGCTATCGATTTCTATCAAGTCCCTGCTGAAATGCTGGAATTGGAGATTCTGGAAACGTTTCTTATGCAGCATGAAGAGGAAGCAACCTCAACCTTTTATCAACTGCGAGACTTGAATGTAAACCTGGCACTGGATGACTTTGGTACAGGTTACTCATCCTTGAGCTATCTGAAGAAGCTCCCCATCACCAAGGTTAAGATCGATCGGTCACTCGTGAGCGATATTCCTAAAGATACTAATGATGAGGCCATTACCAAGGCAGTGATATTGCTGGCACATACACTTGGCCTGAGTGTTTGCGCCGAGGGTGTCGAAACGCCAGCGCAAAGAGACTTCCTTGAAAAAGAGAACTGTGATCAACTTCAAGGGTACCTATTCAACAAACCGATAGCGGCTGAAGCATTCAGCGCCCTGCTGCATAAACACAACAAAATCACCTCATAAACTGACGCCGTATTGCGTCTTACCCTATCTTTACCCTATAGCGAGGCCAGCCCTCTGGCCGATGAGTTGGGTGTATTTGCCAAGGCTTAATCGCTCACGGGGTGAGCTCCAACATTGGCATAAACCCTGTAGCGAGG
>PDWJ01000164.1_pt1 | contig 97124 bp, 61 predicted proteins | sample 1430881 | NCBI WGS metagenome assembly PDWJ01 (sample SAMN01162460, study PRJNA174530) | Oral metagenome, whole genome shotgun sequencing project. | biome: Marine environment; feature: Marine mammal; material: Swab sample of the gingival sulcus; isolation source: swab sample of gingival sulcus...
GCCCTTCCTTGCCTGCCTCCGTCCGATCCGAACCGCAGCGACGGAGCAGAAGCGGCTCGGATCAGACGGAGGCTCATCTATCGCTTATTCCAGGGCTAGTACGCCTTCCACGAAGTGGGAATACGCCTCGGCAGTCCTTGGGACCGGGGGCGCATCCGTAAAAGACCGTCCTTGCTCGGGACGATGGCCCTCGCGTACGGTGCCCTGTGCCGCGAAGATTCCACGCGTTATGCGATGAGATTTTTGCGCCATATCGTGGAGTACGAGTTCCTGGGGCGTCAGCTCTGCTCCTAGGCCCAGCTGCACTATGAAGAGGATACTCCAAAACGTGAAGCTAGCTCGAGCAAACGCATGGGCGTTCATGCTTGCGTTTGGGCTCTGGGCAGCGCTGTTGCTATTCCTGCCGCTGTTTCCGAGCCAGGACGGCCCTACGCATCTATTGACGGGATCCCTGATCTTCGACCTCTGGCAGGGCGAGGCTCCCGCGACCGAGTTCTACTCCTGGCGCTCCCTTCAGCTGACCAATCAGCTCTGCAATATCACACTGGGAGCCCTGCTGTCTTTGGGGCTTTCGGTTCGAGTGGCGGAGGCCGTTTTCCATCTTCTCCTTCTCGCTCTGCTGGTTGCCGCCTGGCGCCCACTTTTGCGGCGGGTGGGAGCGAGTCCCTGGGCCTTGGCGCTTGTGTTGCTCCCGTTCATGGGGCGGGTGCTGCACATGGGCTTCTACAATTTCCTGCTCAGTGTTCACCTCGGCCTGTTGGCGTGGACCTTGCGCCGGCCTGGTCCACGCAATCTCCGTAGCGACGCGCTCTTCTTGATGTGCCTCTACGCCCATCCCCTGGGCGCCGCGAGCTTCCTCGGTCTTGCCGGTTTCGAACGCCTGCTTGGACTTCGGCGGCGCCAGGGATGGCGCGAGATCCTCTGGCTCTTGCCGCATGCCCTGCTCTTGGCATCGATCTGGAGCGGCAACGCCAGCGGCGGAATGGCGAGCTATCTCACCGAGTGGCCGGACTTCTTTGGCGCGACGTGGATCGCTTACCGTGACTTGCCCGTTCCAGGTCCTGCTTTGCTCGCCCTGCGCGTGGCTCTCGTTCTTGGGCTCGTCGTCGGTGTGGTGCTCGGCTGGCGAACGCTGGGAGTATCCTCCAAGCGCTGCCGGGTCTTTCTTCTCCTCGCGGCGACGCCCGCGTTGCTCGGTTCGGGACTCTTCCCGGACTCGGTCGGCGAGGGTGATAATGTTCGGATTCGGGCTGCGTACTTTTGCTGGATCCTTCTGTTGCCGGCTCTGGCGCCGCCGCTCTTGTCGGCTTCGCTCCGGTGGCTCGAGCAGGTCGTCCTCTTGCTCGCCATCACCCTGTTTCTCACCCAAGCGGTCGCCGACCATCGCCTTGCTACTGAGCAGTCGCAGTTTCTGGAGCAGCTCCCACGACCGGCTGCGGGGCAAACCCTGCTGATGGGTCACGACGTCTACAATCCGCCAGAGCAGCTGGGCCATCTCGGCCTGCAGGCGCTTGAGCCCTACCCCGAACGTGGCGGTGCTTTGATCGCCCCTGCCCGCCGCCCGTACTTTCGTCCCTGGCTGCATCTGCTGGATCGTTGGGCATTGGAGCACGAGCTGCTCAGCCTGATGAATCACCAGGCCTTCTACACCCACTCACCGATCTTGCATCAGCAGAGTCCAGGGCACCTCGCTCGGATGGCCGTCGAGTATTGCTGCAGTCAAGTTCCTCTCGAGCCACTGGCGGGGGCTGCGGACCTCTTGCTCTTCGCCAATCTCCCGAGCGGCTGGCTTGAGCGCGAGCGAGGGCGAGTGCCGAGCTCCCTTCTCGTCAAAGATTCGGGATCGGACTGGGTGCTCTTCGCTGCTGCCGAAGCCGCCTCAGCCAAAAAGCGCCTCGAGGCGGGCTTCTACCACGGGAAGATGCCGGCGATGCCTGTGCCGCCGTGGCCGGTGACCAAGGCGCCTGCATCCCCTCGCATCGAGGTCCTACCGAAGCTGCGCTCCAGCTACGCTGGTCGCTATTTCCGCGCCTATCTGGTCGATTCGAAGGCGAAGAGCTTTCGATCGGTAAAGAAGACCGAGTTCGCACCGGCATCTGGGCGCTTCGATGCTAAGGGTGGCACCCGAGTCGACCGCTGCGAGCTTCCTCCAGGGCATATCTTCCTTTTGGTGCCTTATTGAGGGGCGCCAGGTCGCTTTGTCCATGTCCTCGGTGTCAGGAAGCGTCGCCGTCGGGGCTGTTCGGCGGCGGCGCCTAAGGCACGGCGGAGCGGCGGCTGGCTCTTGAGTCGAGCGCTGGGAGCTTCCTCCAGGGTGCTGGTCCGTCTTGTGCTCTTTGGAGGGGCGCCATATCGTTCCGCGCATGCCTTCGGAGTCGACTGCGCTTGGCCCAGCATCCCGCGAACGAGGCGCCAGACGCCCTGCCTTGCTGCTGGAGCGGCACAGTCTTCTCCTTGCGACTGCGCTGCTGGCGGTCTTCCTGTTTGGGCACCTGATCCATGGGCAGGGGCGCACGCTTGATGATGGGCTTCGCCGGGCCCGCGCTGAGGGCATGCTGGCTTGGCTCGGTGGCGCCGGTGATGAGGTGCTGCCGCCCAGGCTCACCGAGATGACGGGGCTTGACCGGGAGCAGATGCGCGAGCGGCTTGTGGATCTCAGTCGCGGCGATTCCTTGTTTGGCTCTTTTGGATCTACCGTGGCTCTCTTCGCCGGGAGGCTGATCGCTCCCTGGATCGGCGATCCCGAACGCGAACGCTGGCTGCCGTATCACGCCGGGCTGGGGCTGTGGTTCTTGCTGCTGTTTTGGAGCACGGGGGCGCTGGCTACGCGCTTGCTTGGCTGTCGCTGGCTCGGTCTCGCAGCGGCGCTGCTGCTCGTCGCCCAGCCGCGGGTGCTGGGGCTGGCGACCAATAACCCAAGCGACCTCTCTGCCGCCGCAGCCACGGCCCTGAGCGTGCTGGCGCTGGCTCGATGGGGGGAGCAGCATAGCTGGGGGCGGGCGCTCTGGATCTGCGTGTGCCTGGCGATGACGGCCGCGATACGCCCGCAGAACACGGCGCATCTATTGCCGGTCTTGCTGCTCGGGGTCTTCCTGCTCTGGCGCCAAGCGAGGCGGAGCCGGGCGACCTTGCCCTGGGCGCAGCTGCTTGCGGCCCCGGTCCTCAGCTTCGCGGTCTTTATCGCGCTTTGGCCCGAGTTCTGGTCGGCGCCGCTTGATGGGCCGCTGCAGCTCGTGCGTGGCTTCCTCGCCACCAGCGAGCGCTACAAGCAGGCGACGCTGTGGTTTGGCGAACTCGAGCTCGGCCCGGCGCTCTATCCCCTCGTCTATCTCGCCTTCACCACACCGATCCTGGTGCTCCTCGCCTTCACTGCCGGGCTCTTCCGCCGCAGTGAGCATCGCGTGCTGTGGTGGATGCTCTTGGCGTGGCTGGCGCTGTCGCTGGGCAAGCACCTGAGCGGGCTGGCCAACCACGGTGGCATCCGCCACTTCCTCGACGCTTTCGTGCCCCTGTCCGTCTTTGCTGCTGCGGGGATCTCGCTGCTGGCGCGCCTGACGCCACGCCGCTGGCAAGCTCCGTTATCGGCGAGCCTGGCGCTGCTGCTCTTCGTGGCTGCAGCGCTCCAGCACCCGGTCGAGGCTTGCTTCTACAACGCTCTCTGCGGCGGCCCGCGCGGCATGGCCGGCAAACTCCCGCTTGAGCCGATGGGCTCGCTCATGCTGCCCCTGCTCCTCGAGCTCGAACCCCAAGTCCAGCAAGACGACATCCTGCTTGTCGCCGGGCCCAAGGACCTGGTCGACCAGCTGCGTTTGCCCCTGCGTCACCCCGAACAACAGATCGTCGAAATCCCCAGCGATCCGGCTTTGCTCCAAGCTTTCGAGCAGCACGCGGCGACACTGCTGCGGGGCCGCCGTGTTTGGCTCCTCGAAGTTCAGGCAAGGGCCTGGGGCCGACTCGATGCCCTGATCGAGGCAGGGATTCTCGAGCAAAGAATCAAGCTGGGACCCGAGGGGCTGCCGGTCGCCCGCGCCCTCCTCGTCCGTTCGCCGGCCTTTTTCCCGCGTGCCCACGAGGTCTACTACGAGCGTCAACCAAACGCCGGTCGCTGAGGCCCGGTCCGGGCGTGGAGAGCATCCTCTCTGCAGCGAGTGCTGCTCCTTTTCGCTGACACTGCTTCGATCTCCGGCTAGTCACGAACTACGCTGCTCTTTACTCAAAAGGGGAAACAGGTCGGCGAACGCTACGGATTAGCTCTCGGCAAGGCGGGCGATCTGAATGGAGATAAGCGTAGTGATCTGACCGTTGGTGCGCCGTACTGGGACGGGCCGGGAGGAATGGATAACGGCCGGGCAGAGTGCCTTGCATTCGTCGGGACGACGAAGCCCCGTGTCGTGCAGCACCAGATCGGCCAGGGCTTGAGTGGTGATAACTTCGGGTTCTCGGTCGCTGGTCCTTTGACGATCGCTGGTAAGACGATGGTCCTCGTCGGCTCTCCCTACAATGACAAAGCGGGTATGGACGCGGGAATGTTCACCTTGTTGGTTCCGGGCAATCCGTGGGTTCCGAAGCTGACGATGACCGGTGACTCGCCCGGTGACTTACTAGGGTATCAAGCCTGCACCTGCGGTGACATCGATCTCGATGGCACGCCGGATTTCGCGGTGAGTGCAATTCGAGATGAACCGATTAGAGGCACTAAGCACTCGGGTGCGGTCTGGCTCTGTGCGTATTCGTCGTCGACGAAGAAGTTGCGGCTCATCGATAAGCGCTACCACGAGGGCAAGTTAGGTTGCGATAACCGGGGTATGCAGCTGGGCGTTCGCCTTGCGAAGGCTGGAGATGTGGATCAGGACGATTTCGCCGACCCGCTCATCGGAACAGATTGGTTCTTCCTGTCTTCCTGCCAAGCCATTCACCGCGCGCAACGCCAGGTCTACCTGGACACGACTCGGCGACAGACGCTCTATGCGGATCGAGCACACGCGCTGATGTCGAAGGGCTCGGCGTCGGTGAACTTCCGCCTCCAGATGGGTAAGGCCCACGCCGGTGAGCCTGTGATTCTCTTGCAGACCGGGCCGCACAATGCGGCGCGTCCTGCCAAATGCCGATTGTCGATCGGGAGCTACTCGGTTCTGTTGCATGAAGAGCCACTCCGTCGCTCTACCTTTCTGTCGGCTCTCTAGGAAGTGCATGGCCTCCCGTCCGAGGGGTAGGGCCTTCTTGGGGGTGACGATACGGCCCTGTGGTTTTTTCGCTATCGCGCGCATGCTGGCTGAGAGAATCCTCTAATTACCGCTACTCTGCCTTTCGATTAGCCCAGAGCATCAAGGAAGCTGCGAGAGCAAGGTCCGTGCGGGAACTACGCACGGATCATTCCTTTCGAAGGGATCTGCGGCAACGAACTTCGCCTGCATCGACAGCTGAAAGGCATGTGGAGCGCCGAGCTGCTCTTGGAATTGCCGCAGATTCGGCGAGAGTCCGGCGCTGCCCGACTTTGCCTCGACGAGGAACCAGGGTTCCTCATCTCGGATCACGACGAAGTCGACCTCGCGCTTTGCCTTGTCGCGCAGATAGCAGAGTTCGAAGCTGCCCAAGCCGAGATCTTCCCAGACTTGCACGGCCTTCAAGAGATGGCAGGCGACGAAGGTTTCGCTTCGCGCGCCTGGATCCTCGATCGTTGACCAGTCACGGAGGAACCATTTGGGTTCCTTGCGCAGCGAGCGTGCGACATTGCGGAACCATGGGCGCAGGAGAAAGCCGTGGTAGAGCGAGTACAGCGTGTCGATCCAGCGGCGGGCCGTGTCTACCGAGATCCGCAGCTGCTTGGCCAAGGACGAGTAGCTGAGCTGCGATCCCGAACGCTTTGCGAGGATCCTCACAAGCGAACCGAGCTGAGCGAGATCCTGGATCTGCGTCAGGTCGCGAATGTCGCCCTGGACCAGCTGCGCTGTGCGGAGCCGCTGCCAGCGCCTCGAGAAGCGAGTATCGTCACGCAGATAGGGCTCGGGGAAGCCGCCGCGCCGGAGCAGAGCTTGCCAGGCGGCCTCCTTGGGTTTTGACGGCTGGCGCAGGAGATCGGTGTCCCATGCAGGGTCTCGCAGCTCTCCGACGCTGAAGGGATGCAGGCGATAGACGAAGTAGCGGCCCATGAGGCTGTCGCCGCCCCGCCGATAGTGGTCGAGCCGGGAACTGCCGGTCACCACGATTTGTACGCGCCCCTTGTAGCGGTCGTAGAAGCCCTTCAGGAAGCCGCGCCAGCGCCGATACTTGTGGAGTTCGTCGAGGACGACGATCGGCTGCTCATCACGCAGCTCGTCGAGCCCGAGATCTGAGGCGAGCCGCTGCGATCCTGCGAGGATCCTCTCTCGGTCGAGTTCGTCGTCCCAGTTCAGATAGACGAGTTCTTTGGAGAGTCCTCGACACACGGTCGTCTTGCCGACCTGGCGTGGTCCGACGACGAAGGCCATCTGCTCATAGCCTGCAAAATGCTCGCGCAGCAGTACTCCGAGCCCTCTGGATTGCGTGCCCACCATGCCTGACCAATTTCGCGACCATCGTATTTTGGTCAAGACCATTTTACGATGGTCGCGATTTTGGTCAGAGTTGCTCCGGCGCTCGAATCAGCAGCCCGCCCAGCTCCAGCTGGGCGGGCTAGGGCTCGCTCAAGCGCTTCGCGTAGCCGCCGCGCTGCCGAGTGCGTGGTGGCAGAGCCTCAGGATCGTCGGCGCAGGAAGAAGTGGACGGCAAGTCCGGCGAGGCCGCTGATTAGGCTGTAGATCAGAATGCGGGTCATGAGCGACATGCCGAAGCCGCTCGACTGCTCTGGGGGCTGGGGATTCGCAGCCAGGATGGCTCGGGACCAGGCGCTGCTGGCGGCTTCCCCCTGACGGACTTGCTCCTCTGGGCCAAAGTGGAAGATGCAGAGCATGATCCCGCTGACGTTGCAGACGGTGTAGACCTCGGCCTCGACAACGCTCTGCTTCTTGCCCTCGATCTCGATGCTGTGGCTATGGAGCTGGGTGAAGCCGAAGACGTCGCTGGCCTTGAGGTAGGGGGGCAGTAAACGCAGGCTCTCCTGTGCTCTCGCCTCCTTGCCTTTCTTGTCCTTCTGGCTCTTGTTTTGGCCCGAGTCGATGTCTTCCTTCAGCTTGTCGTAGTCGCCGAGGACGACGGCGGTGAAGCTGCTGCGGTCGAAACGCGTATGCTCCATGGCACGCGGTACTTGCAGCGAGAGTATGCTCTCGATGCGAGGATGCTCTCCCTCGTGTATGCCTGCGACGACGCTCTTGGGGAGGAAGAGGGCGAGCTGGCGCTGGGTCTGCGCGACATTTGGCTGGATTTGCTTGAGGGCCTCGCCCAGCTCCGCTGTCGCGAGCAGGTAGCCGTCCGGTAGCGGGACCTGGATCGTCTCGCCGCCGACTTCGAAGCGAAGCAGGGGCGGCTTTTCCGACTGGGTCATCGTCAAAGGCGCGAGGGCGAGGAGGACGAGCGGCAGGAGGAACTTGAGCATGGCGGCAGTAGATGGCTAAGCCCGACGCCGTGCAAGGCTTGCTGCTTGCGCGCGCCGCTGCTCAGTCGAGGTGCCCGGCGTCGCTGTCGCCCATTTCGATGCCACCTTGCGGGAAGTACTCGCTCCAGCGCTGGCTGACCGTCTTGGCCGTCTCGGGGTCGCAGAAGAGCTCTTCGGGATACTCCGGGCGCATGCGGGCGTCGATCACGATCGGGGGCGTATGCGAGGCTCTGTTGGCGATGATGCGGATGCTGCGCGCGTGGATGTCGGCCGCGGGCTCGAAGCGGGTGAAGGTGACCCAGAGAAAGTTCATCGCTGACTTGGCCGAGCGTTCGGCGTCGTCGACGAGGACCATCAGGGGCCACGGCTCCAGAGCCGGATGCTGGGCCAGGCGCTGGCAGGCCTCGGGCTCGGCCGCGTAGCTCGGGCCTTCGACGACCAGGCAGCCAGGGCAGAAGGGGAGGGCCTTGCGGAAGCCTTGCGGCAAGGAGGCGTTCTCGAACTTGGGAGGAAGCTCTCGGATGGGATCGCCGAGGCCGAGCAGCACGCCCTTGGAGCCCTCGTTGACCTTGGGCCCGGTGTAGTCGAGCGTGTCCATCGACAGGTCGCCGAAGATGTAGAGGTCGCTCTCAAAGCGGCAGCGCGCGAGCACATGGCTCAGCGTCGAGGCGAAGTCCTTGAGCTCGACGTCTTGGTCGGTCAGGAGCAAGAACTTGGTCAGCGCCAGCTGCCCTTCGCCAAGGATGCGGAAGGCCTGGGTCATGGCCTCGCGCTTGTAGCGCTCTTCGACGACGGCGGCCGCGAGGCTGTGGTAGCCGGTCTCGCCGTAGCTCCACAGCTGTTTGACCGCAGGCATGACCACGTGGATGAGCGGGTCGAGCAGCTCCTGCAGGTAATCGCCGATGAAGAAGTCTTCCTGGCGCGGTTTGCCCACGACGGTGGCGGTGCAGATCGGATTCCTGCGGTGCAGCAGGGCGTCCACGTCCAGGCGCGGATACTCGTGCTTGAGCGAGTAGTAGCCGTAGTGATCGCCGAAGGGCCCCTCCGGGTGGCGGGCGCCAGCTTGCACCTTCCCCACGATCACGAACTCGCTGGCCGCGGCGACGGGCATGGGCCCGGCCGGGTTCTGCGCAAAGGGGAAGCGCTGCCCCAGCATCAGCGAGGCGAGGAGGATCTCCGGGACGTTTTCCGGCAGCGGCGCGATGGCGGAGAGGATCATCCCCGGAGGCCCGCCGATGTGCACGTTGACCGGCATCGGCTGGCCCAGCTCTTCGTATCGCTGCAGGTGGAAGCCACCGCCCTTGCCGATCTGCATGTGCAGGCCGCAGGTCTCGTCATCGAAGCGCTGGATGCGGTACATGCCGAGGTTGGAGCCGAGCCCTTCGGGGTGTTCGGTCCAGACCAGGGGCAGGGTCACGAAAGGCCCGCCGTCCTTTTCCCAGGTGCGGAGCAAGGGCAGGCGCCCCAGGCGCGCCGGGCTGTCGACGACTTCGGTGACCGCGCCGCGGCGCCGCAGCTTGCGCCCGACCTTGGTGAGGGAGAACAGTGCATCCCGCTGCTGCCAGAGCTTGCCGAGGCTCGGCGGCATGAGCTTGTGGGGGAAGCTGGCGATGCGCGCCACCAGCTGCTCGGGGCGGCGGCCGAAGGCCAGCTCGACCCGCCGGGCGCTGCCAAAGAGATTGGTCACCAGCGGCCAATCGGAGCCCTTGATCCGCTTGAAGAGCAGGGCCGGGCCGCCGGCCGCGATGACGCGGCGGTGCAGTTCGGCGGCTTCGAGATCGGGGTCGACCGGGGCCTCGATTTCGACCAGCTCGCCCTCGCTTCGAAACAGGTCGAGGAGGGCGCGCAGGTCGAGGAGGCCGGTGGGGGGATCGAGGGGTTGGCGCGCGGTCATTTGGCCGTTCTGTTAATGGCCGGTGAGCTTCGGCACGTCGAGCAGGGTGAGCCCGGCGTTGATGATGCCCATGAGCCCTTCGCCGGCCACCAGGCCAGAAGCGAGGACGAAGTCGTATTTGTTGACCGAGCCGGGGTTGATCTTCTTCCAAAGCAGCCAGATCAGGAGGCCGAAGAACATCACCAGGGAGTAGTAGGGCGGGACGATGAAGGCGATGCCCATCGCCATGCCGCTCGGCACCAGACCCTTGATCGAGGGGAACTTGCGCAGGATCGGCAGCAGGGCTCCGAAGCTTCCGGCGAGGATGACCGCCGTCAAGGCGTGGGGCGGAAGCGCGTCCAAGCCCTTGGCGAGGAGCTCGGCCATGGCCCGCCATGCGTGCGCGGCCGGCGCTGGCAGCTCTTTGCCGCCGATCGGATAGGCACTGTCGAAGATGAAGTAGGCGGGGACCACGAAGAGCACACCGGCGACGATGCCGAAGAGCTGGGCGAAGAACTGCTGGCGCGGAGAAGCGCCGAGCATGTGCCCGGTCTTGAGGTCCTGCATCATGTCGCCGGCCTGGCTGGCGCCAGCGCCGGTGATCGCGGCACACATGAGGTTGGCATTGGTGGCGCCAGGAGCGAGGCCACCAAAGACCAGCTGCGTTACCTTGCCCATGCCGCCGATCGGGTTGATATCGGTTTCACCGACCGAGCGCACGGCGACGACCGCGAGCACGCTGGAGAGGGCGACGGCGATCAGGGTCAGATAGACGGGGATCTTGAAGAGCCATAGCGCGAACACGCAGGTCAGCAGGGTTCCGGCCGCGAGGCCGCCCATCCACCACAGACTCGGGATCGACTGGTCCTTGGGCAGGTCCGTGTTGTCCCCGAGCCGCTTGGGCATGGCGAAGGCCCGAACAAAGGTCTTCCACGAGAGCGCCAGCGCCATCAGCGCCTCGGTCACCATCAGCGCCACTCCCGGCCAGAGCAGCCAGCCGCGTGCGCCGTCGGAGTAGGACATGATTTCGCCAGGCGCCCAGCCGGCGGCTTGGACCTGGGGGCCGAGCACGGCCCAGGCGAGCAGCGCGCCGAGGACGAGGGAGGTCGCGACGCGTGGACCGATCAAGAAGCCAGCGCCGAAGAGGGCTGGCCCGAGGTAGAGCTTGAAGCCCCAGGCTGCGGCCACTCCGAGCGGGGCCCAGGCGATCCAATCGTGCAGGGGAGGTTGCTCCAGCTGCGGGACGAAGTAGCCGCCGAGGGCAAAGAGCGCCGCGGCGCCGCCGGCCCAGAGCAGGACCTTCGCCTTCATCAGGGCCTCGCTGCCGCCGCCTTCGCTGTTCTCGTCGCCATGCATCGCCAGGATGGTCTCGCAGGTCGCGGTGCCCGTCGGGAAACGCAGGCGATCGATCTCTACGACCTGCCGGCGCAGCGGCACGGCGAAGAATACGCCGAGGAAGGCCACGCCCACCGACCAGCCGATCAGCTCATACCAGACGAAGTCATAGCCGAGCATTTGCATGGCCGGGATCGCCGCTACGAGGCCGCCTGCCGAAGCCATTGCGCCCGCGGCCGAGCCTGAGGTCTGGGTGATATTGGTCTCGAGCACGGAGAGACGCTTGCCCAGCATCGTGAACAGGGCGAAGCCGAGCACCGCCGACACGATGGAGGCGCCGAAGGTCCAGCCGATCTTCAGTCCGATGTAGATGTTGGTGCAGGAGACGACGCTGCCGACGAGGCAACCGATGAGCACCGCACGCAGGGTGAGCTGCGCTTCGCCGGGTAAGGGGAAGTAGCGCTGGTCGGCGTGCGTATCGCTGGAGACTGGCTGCTGCTGCTGCGGCTCCGGCGTGGTGCCATTCGACGAGGACGATTCAGGCGTGCTGCTCAAGGGACCTCCAGAGAATGGAAGGCCAGCAACCTTGCCCCCCGGCCGGTTTTGGGGCAACGGCATCTTGGGAAACCGGGGGCGCGTTAGGGCCGAGACATGGCCCTGCGTATAGGGCGGCTGCGCTGCGCCGCTCCGGCCCTGCCGCCGCGAAGCGACCCTTGCCGGTCGAAGAGGACGAAGAGCCGCGATTTCGTCATGGACCAGGCTGCGTCCCGGCTAACAATCCTTCGCTTCGCAATCGAGTGAGGCGCGCCTTCAGGGCGCCGGACGAGGGATGGAGCGCTATGGCAGCCAAGAAGGGCGGCAGGCCGGATTTGGATCTCGACACGTTGCTGGCACGGGTGCCACGGCCCAAGCGGCTGGTGGTGACGGCGGGCATGCCCTATGCGAATGGGCCGCTGCACCTGGGGCATCTGGCCGGCGCCCACCTGCCTGCCGACATCTTTGCCCGCTTCCAGGGCATGGTCATCGGCCGGGAGAATGTGCTCTTCGTCTGCGGTAACGACGACCACGGTTCGACCAGCGAGATCGCGGCGATGCGCGCCGGGAAGTCGATCCGGGACTTCCTCGACGAGATCCATGAGCAGCAGACGCAGACGATGCAGCGCTATGCCATCGGGCTCGACATCTATAGCGGGACCAGCCAGCCGGAGACCTTTCCGGTGCACGAGGCGACCTGCCAGGACTTCTTGACCCGGCTCCATGGCAACGGCCTGCTCAGCAAGCGGGCGAGCATGCAGTGGTTTGACCCGAAGGCGCAGCGCTTCCTCCCCGACCGCTTCGTGCGCGGCACCTGCCCCAATCCCAAGTGCGGCAACCCGGATGCGTATAGCGACGAATGCGACGTTTGCGGGCATCAGCACCAGCCCGACGAACTCATCGAGCCGCGCAGCAGCATCAGCGACGCCACGCCGGAGATGCGGGAGACCCTGCACTGGTGGCTGGATATGTGGCAGGTCTCCGAGCTCATGCGCGAGTGGATCCAGTCGAAGACCCGGATCTGGCGCAAGTCGACGATCAGCGATGTCCTGGAGTGCGTGCTGCCTTCGCTGCACTTCGACAACGTCCACGAGGCGGCCTATCGCGAGATTCGCTCGGGCCTGCCTGAGCACAAGATGAAGTACGCCCCCGGCAAGCAGGTGCTGCTGCAGTTCAAGGACAAGGACGGTCTGGGCAAGGGGCGTGAGACGCTTGAGGCGCATGGGCTAGAGCACCGCCTCCTGGATGAATGGGCGCATCGCTCGATTACCCGCGACATCTCTTGGGGGGTGCCATTGCCGGCCATCGATCCGGAGCTCGCCGGCAAGACGCTCTACGTCTGGCCTGAGTCCTTGATTGCGCCGATCTCCTTCTCCCGCGTCGCCCTGGCCAAGCGGGGCGAGGCCGAGTCGAGCTACCGCGAGTATTGGTGCGATCCCGAGTCGCGCATCGTGCAGTTCCTCGGTCAGGACAATGTCTTCTTCTACGTCTTGATGCAGGCGGCGATGTGGCTCGGATCCCAAGAGGATCCTCAACGCATGCCCGTGGCGGGGGAGTATCAGCTCACCGACATCATCAGCAGTTTTCACCTGATGGTCGGTGGCGAGAAGATGAGCAAGTCCAAGGGCAACTTCTTCACCGGCGACCAACTGCTGGATGAGAAGGGCTACGACGCCGATCAGATTCGCTACTACATGGCGATCCTCGGCCTCAGCAAGACGCAGGCGGACTTTGATTTTGAGAAGCTGGATGAGCGCAACCGCTTCTTGGCGGGCCCGCTGAATGCGGCTTTCGAACGGCCGATTTCGGCGGCGCACTCGAAGTTTGCTGGCAAGGTCCCCAGCGGCAAGCTGGTGGATGATGTCGAGCAAAAGACCCTGCGCATCGTGCAGCGTTATCTCAAGTCGATGGGTAACGCCGATTATCCGACTCTGGTGTATGAGCTGGAGAACTACGCCCGCACGATTAACAGCCTGTTCAATCGTTATAAGCCGCATGATGATCGGCACCCCGAGGAAGGCCGGCGCGATGCGCTCTACTCCTCGTTCTACTTGCTCAAGTCGCTGATGATCATGCTCTATCCCTTCGTGCCGGAGACCATGGAGCGGCTGCGGGCTTCGCTGCGCTTGCCGGAGAGCGTGTGGCGCATCGAGGAGCTGGGCACGCCGATTCCAGCGGGGCATGAGCTGGGCGAGATGGGGCGCTACTTCCCAGCGCTGGATGACGCCGAGGAATGAGCGCGGCTGATCTGCGATGAGTTCTGGGCTTCCGCCGCTGCGCATCCGTGCTGCGCGTGCGCATAACCTGCGCGGCATCGATGTCGAGATCCCGCGCCACGCCCTGACCGTGGTGACGGGGGTCTCGGGGAGTGGCAAATCCTCCCTGGTCTTTGACATCCTGCATGCCGAAGGGCAGCGCCGTTATCTGGAGACGCTGTCGCCGCGGGCGCGGCGGCTGCTGGCGCAGTTGCCTGCGGCAGCGGTGGAGGCGACCGAGCTCTTGTCGCCGAGCGTGGCCTTGGCGCAGGGCGGGACGGTTCGGGATCCGCGCTCGACGGTGGGGACGCTATCTGGGCTTTGGGACTTGCTGCGCCTGCTCTTTGCCCGTCATGGCCAGGGCTATGGCGCGGCGGCGTCGCTGCGTTTGGGGATGGGGCTCTTTTCCTTTCACAGCGAGCGCGGGGCTTGTCCGGCTTGTTCGGGGCTGGGGCTGCGTGAGGAGGTGGCGGAGGATTTGCTGATTGCGGATCCGGCCAAGACCCTGCGCCAGGGCGCGTTGGTGCCGACGCTGAAGTCGGGCTACATCGTCTATTCCCAGGTCACGGTGGATGTGCTGGACCAGGTTTGCCGGGCGCATGGCTTTGATGTGGATACGCCCTGGCAGGAGCTGAGTGCGGAGCAGCAGCGGGTGGTGCTTTATGGCTCGGAGCGCATCAAGGTGCCCTTTGGTAAGCACTCGCTTGAGTCGCGCATGCGCTGGGAGGGGATTACGGCTAAGCCGCGTGAGCTGGGCTATTACCAAGGTTTGATTCCGACGATTCGCGCGACCTTGCAGCGTAGTCGAAACCCCAATGTGCTGCGCTTTGCCCGGGCTGAGACCTGCGCTGACTGTGGCGGCACGCGGCTGAGTGAGGCGGCGCGTAGTGTGCGGCTTGCGGGGCAGAGCCTCGACCAGGTCGCGGCGATGGAGCTGCCGGAGCTGCGGGAGTTTTGGGCGGGGCTGGGGCTGGGTAAGCACGACCGCGAGCTGAATGCCCAGTTTTGTCGGCGGACGGAGCTGCTGGCGGAGCTGGGGCTCGGCCACCTTAGCTGTGAGCGGGCGTCGAATAGCCTCTCGGGCGGGGAGGCGCAGCGGCTGCGGCTTTCGACCTGCGCCTTGGCGGGGATGAGCGGGCTGTGCTTTGTTTTTGATGAGCCGTCGATTGGGCTGCATCCGAGCGAAGAGAGTCAGGTGCTGGGGGTGCTGCGCAGCCTGCGCGATGCCGGCAATACCGTGGTGGTGGTGGAGCACAGCGAGCTGGCGCTTCGGGCCGCCGACCATGTGATCGACCTTGGGCCTGGGGCTGGGCGCGAAGGTGGCGAGCTGGTTTGGGCTGGGCCGCCGCAGGATTTGGAGCATGCTCCAGAGCGCAGTGCGACCCGGCGCTGCTATGTGGAGCATGCTCCAGGTCCGCTGCGGGCGGCGCGCCGGGGCGGGGGCAGCTTGCTACTGCGTGGCGCTGCGGCGAGAAACCTGCGTGGTATTGATGCGGAGCTGCGGCGCGAGGCCTTCAACGTGGTCTGCGGCGTGGCTGGGGCCGGTAAGTCGACGCTGGTGCACGCCACCCTGGCGGCGGCCTTGCGCGCCAAGCTGCATGGGGCCAAGCAGCGTCCGGGGGCCCATGCCGGCATCGACGGGGCCGAGTGCTTTGAGAAGCTGGTGCACGTCGATCAGGCGGCGATCGGGCGGACGCCGCGCAGCAATGCCGCGACCTATACCGGGCTCTTCGATGTGCTGCGCGCTCGCTTTGCCGCCGAGCCCTTGGCCAAGGAGCGGGGCTACTCGGCCGGGACCTTCTCGACCAATAGCAAGGCGGGCGGGCGCTGCCCCGCCTGCGAAGGCTCGGGCCGCGAGCTAGTCGGCATGCACGGGCTGCCCGATGTGGAGCTGCTCTGTGCTGCATGCGGCGGGCGCCGCTTCCGGAGCGAGGTTCTCGATGTGTGCTGTGATGGGCACACGATTAGCGAGGTGCTGGAGGCTTCGGTGGACCAGGTGCGGACTTGGTTTGGGGAGCTGCCGGGAGCGGGGCGCATCCTCGATTGTCTGCACGATCTGGGCCTGGGCTATCTGCCGCTTGGGCAGCCGGCGACGACCCTGTCCGGCGGCGAGGCGCAGCGCATCAAGCTCGCCAGTGAGTTGGCGCGTCCGGCTGCGGGGACGACGCTCTACGTGCTCGATGAGCCGACGGTCGGTCTGCACCGGGCGGATGTGGCTCTCTTGCTGCGTGCCCTGCATGCCCTGGTCGATCAGGGGCACACGGTGGTGGTGGTCGAGCACGATCTCGAGGTGCTGCGGGCGGCGGACTGGCTGCTGGAGTTGGGCCCGGGTGGCGGCGCCGATGGTGGCCAGGTCGTGGCCTGTGCTCAGCCGGCGGACTTGGCCAAGGGCGATACGCTGACCGGGCGCGCGCTGCGCGGCGACTATGACCGGCCGCCGGCGCCGCGGCCGCTGCCGCCCCTGCCGGATGCGGTGCAGCTGCGCGAAGTGCGCACCCACACCCTGCGCGGCTTTGATGTGGCCATCCCTGCCCAGGGTTTGACGGTGATTACCGGGGTTTCGGGGAGTGGCAAGTCGTCCTTGGCCTTCGACACCCTGCATGCCCAGGCGAGGGCGCGCTTCACCGAGCATCTGTCGGCGCACACGCGGCGGCAGCTGGGAGCGCAGCGGGTGGGGGATGTCCGCGAGGTGGAGGGGATGCGCCCAACGGTGCCGCTGGATCAGCGAAGGGCCGCCCCCGGGCGCTCGCGATCCACGGTCTCGACCCTGGCGGCTTTGCATGGAGTGCTGAGCACCCTGTGGTCGCGTTGTGGGCGCGGAGAGGATGAGGATGCTCTCAAGCTGCCGGTGGGAGCCTTCTCCTTCCAGCGACGCGAGGGCGCCTGCCCGAGCTGCGAAGGGTTGGGCAGCGTCCCGCGCCTGCTTCCCGAGCGCTTGATCCTCGATCCGGAGCGGCCGCTCTTTGGCGGCGCCTTCGCTGGTCACGCGGTGCTGGCGAGCTTTGCCGATCCCGCTGGTCGCTACCGGGCGCTCTTCGACGCTGTGGCCGCAGCGCAGGGCTTCGACCCGGATCAGCCCTGGGCCAAGCTGCCGGGGCATGCCCGCCAAATCGCCCTGCACGGCGCCGGCGAGCAAGTCTTTGACGCGGTCTGGAGCGCTGCCAAGCACGAAGGCGAGGACGGCTATCGCTGGTCGGCGCCGTGGCCGGGCCTCTGCAGCGAGATCGTGGCGGAATACCGCAAGCGGCGCGGCAGCGCCCGCGGCGACAAACTCGGAGCCCTGCTCTCCGACGTCCTCTGCCCCGATTGTGAAGGCGTGCGCCTCGGGGCAGAGGCTCGGCGGCGGCGCTTGGCGGGGTTGAGTTTCTCCGCCGCCCTGCAGCAGCCAGTGGCAACGCTGCGCCAAAGCCTCGCTGGACTGCAGCTGGACGAGCGGCAGCGGCGCCTCGCAGCCGAGAGTCTGGCGGAGCTGGATCGGCGGCTTTGGCGGCTGGAGCAGCTGGGGCTTGGGCACCTGCAGCTGCACCGCGGCGCGGCGACGCTCTCGGCCGGGGAGCTACAGCGCACCCGCCTGGCGCGACAACTGGCGGCGCCGCTGCACGGAGTGATCTACGTGCTCGATGAGCCGACGGTGGGGCTGCACGCCAAGGATGTCGCGGCCTTGCTGGGCTTGCTCCGCGAGCTGCTGGCCCAGGGCAACGGCGTGGTCTTGGTCGAGCACGACGCCCAGGTCCTAGCCGCAGCCGACTACGTGATCGAGCTGGGGCCCTCGGGCGGAAGCGCCGGCGGCGAGCTGATCGCCGCAGCGCCGCCGGCGGAGCTGCCGGCCGAATCGCGCAGTGCGAGGATGCTCCGCGAGCCCTTCGAGGCCAGGCCGCGCCCTTCGCGCTTGCGAGAGCATGCTCCCCTGCTACGCATCCGCGGTGCCCACGCCCACAACCTGCAAGACCTCGACGTCGATCTGCGCTGCGGAGGCATCGTCGCCATCACCGGCGTATCCGGCAGCGGCAAGTCGAGCCTCTTGCGCGATGTGATTGCCGGCTCGGCGCGGGCCGGGCATGCGGTGCAGTGCCGGGAGATCGAGGGGCTCGAGGCCTTTGCCAGCGTCGTCATGCCCGAGTCCCTGGGGCTAGGGCGTTCGCCGCAGAGCTGCCCCGGCACCGTGCTCGGGGTCTTCGACGAACTGCGCAAGCGCCTGGCCAAGACCGAAGCCGCCAAGGCGCGCGGCCTGCGCGCCGGAAGCTTTGCCTATGCCAGCAAGGGCGGTCGTTGCGAGGCCTGCGCCGGTCTCGGCCGCCAGCGTGCCGCAGACTTCGACTTCCTCGGCGATGCCTGGCAAAGCTGCCCCGAATGCAGCGGCCGCCGCTACAGCGCCGAGCTGCTCGACCTACCCTGGCTCGGCCTCAACGTCGCCCAGTGGCTCGAATCGAGCATCGACGCCGCCCTCGACCGCCTCGCCACCCAGTCCGGCCTCAGCAAACTCACCCAGCCCCTACAACTGGCCCAAGGCCTCTCCCTCGGCTACCTCCCCCTAGGCCAAGGAGCCGACACCCTCTCCGGCGGCGAAGCCCAACGCCTCTTCCTAGCCGCCGAACTCACCAGAGGACTCTCCCAAACTCGCAAGCAAGCCCAAGCCGCCCCCAGCCTCTTCCTCCTCGACGAACCCAGCCGCGGCCTCCACCAAGACGACGTCCAAGAGCTCCTCCAAAGCCTCGACCGCCTAAGCGCCGGCAGCCCCCAAGAACCCGGCCTAGGCCACAGCCTCATCCTCGTCGAACACGACCCCCAAATCATCGCCGCCGCCGACCAAGTCCTCGAACTAGGCCCAGGCGGCGGCCCCAGTGGCGGCCGGCTGGTGGGGGGTAGGGGCTGAGATCGCACGGGCCGGGAAACCCGGGGCGCTTCACTTCGCCCAGGGTCTCGCCCGGGGCGAGTCGAGGACTCTGCTGGCTTAGGTCTTCTCGCCCCAAACCGTGAGGCGTTCGCCGCGATTCACCAGGCGGGCGAGGAGATCGACGCAGGCGTAGGCGCGGCTGAGGAGGCTGCGCAGGATCTTGGCTTTTGGGAGGAAGCGGTCGCGGAGGCTGAAGTGCTGGGTCGCGACGCGGGTGAGTCGCATGCCGCTCTGTTCGAACAACCGAGAGAAGGATGTGGTGGATAGGAAGCTGACATGCCCGTTGTGCACCGAGTATCCACGCCAGTGGGGGCCGACGAATCGGGTGGTCCAGCTGCGGAAGTGGGGGGTGCGGAAGATGGCGACGCCACCTGGCCGCAGGATCCGCGAGATCTCCTTCATGACCGGGCGAAGATCATCGATGTGCTCGATGACTTCGTTGCCATGCACGACGTCGAAGCTGCCGTCTTCGAATTCGCAGTCCGAGAGCGTCTTCGGGAGGATGTGGATGTTTGGATTCACTGCGTGGTACTCGGCGGCATTGTTCATCGCCGGATCCGAGCCATAGGCCTGCCAACCGTGCTCGGCGGCGCAGACCAGCAAGCGTCCGGCGCCGCAGCCGATGTCGAGGAACTTGCCGGTCTGCTTGCGCTCCTCGATGCGGCGGAGCAGCCGGGCATACTTGCGCCGGCGCTTGTCATTGACGATCGCGGTGTGCTCCAAGTTCTCGTCGAACCTCTCGTGGTAGATCGAGATGTTCAGGTCGAGCGGCTTCAAGCCTTCGGTGCAGGGGCGCAGCAAATCACAGTGCGGGCAGAGGTAGTAGCCGGCTTCCTCGGTGCGGAAGTCAAACTGCATCGTCGCGTCGCAGATCGGACAGGCTGGGCTCAGGATTGGATCCGTGGGTGCCATTGCACTGCGGTCATAGCCGCGCGGAGCTAGAGTTCCAGCTTTGCTGCGGGTCACTCCGTTGCGAGAGGATGCTCGCAGAAGACCAAGCAGATCCTTGCGATGCCGCCAAGGCTTCGAATCAGGGGAAGCGAAGCCCGGTCCTTCTGGGAGAAGTCTCTCGCCAAAGCCCGGCGGGCGGTTCTTCACCTGAGGAGGCTGGTCCCCATGGCTAGGCTCCCTATGGGCAAGGGCTGCTCACCCAGCTCTGCCGACGTATCCGCCAGCGATATCTCCCGCTTGCTTAGGACCCCTGCGGCAGGATCTGGCCGAGCGCTTCGCGCACCGGAGTGCAGTCGGGTTGCTGCTGCAAGAAGCTGCGGCAGAGCTTTTCACCCTCTGTCGAACGGCCCATGCACGCGAGCATTCTCGCGACCTCGGCGATGATTCCGGGCTGCTCCGGCGTGGGCGCTACCGCCAGCGCCCGGGTCGAGGCCTGGAACACGCCTTCCTCGTCACCGCGCCCTGCGTAGCTCATTGCTTCGCGTAGGTGCAGCTCGGCGCTGCCGAGGTCCTGGGCCGGGCCGCGGCTGGCCTGGGTGATGGCGTCGGCAAGTCCGGCGGGCTCGACGCTCGACACTGGCACTAGCAGGCGATGGGTCCAGAACGGCTGCGCGCTCGCCACCAGGGAAATGATCGCGCCGGCGAAACGGCGCAGCATCGTGACTGCGTCTTTGTCCATCGGCTCGCCAGCCAGGCCGACCAATACGATGTTGCGCCCGCGCTTCTGCATCAGGGTCTCGTGCAGGTATGGCAGCGCAGTGAAGATGCGCCAGTCGGCGACGCAGAGGCGTTTGCCAGTGCTGAGGTCCCGCCCGATCAGTTCAAAGAACGGCAGCGCGCGCCAGCCCGGCAGCGAGCGGCGTAATGCGACGTGCGCCGGAATCTTGGGGTCGATCACCAGCGTGCCCGTGGGGGCAGCGGCAGCGTTTTTCCTCATGCCCCGTCATCGGAAACGCCGGTGCCATGGCTTGAGTCGTGACGTCTGGATGTCGATGAGACCAGCAACCGTCCAGGAACAACGCCTTGAACTACCAACTGCTGCAGGTCCCCCGGGAAAAGTCCGAGTTGCGCTGTGCCATCGCCGCCCAGGAGCGCCCAGCGCAGTCCGACACGGAGACCGATGCGATCGCACGCGTGCTTGAGACCTGCGATGTCGTCGTTGACCCCCGAGACAAGTCGGTCGCCAAATACATGCTTGAGTTCGGCTTCTGGGAGTGGTGGGTCAGCAAGGCCATGGCCGACTGCATGCGCCCAGGCACGATCTGTGTCGACCTCGGCGCTAACGCTGGCTACTTCGCTGCGCTGTTTCAGTCGCTCGGAGCGGCCGCGGTGATCTCGGTCGAAGCCAACCCGGAACTCGCGCGTCGATTGCGCCTGACTGGCGAACGCAACCACTGGGAGCACTTCGAGGTCGTCGAGTGCGCCGTGGGCGACCACGAGGGCATGGCTCGCCTGCTGGTGCAGGGCGAGGAGAACCTCGGCGGTTCGTGCATCGTTCCCCAGGACTATCAACACGATGGCATCCTCGAGGTGCCGCTGCGCACCCTCGACCAGCTGCTTGGCGACCTGGCACCAATCCAGGTACTCAAGATGGACTGCGAAGGCAGCGAGCCGGCGATTTGGCGCGGCATGCAGGGCGTGCTCGCGAACAACCCGCAGATGCACGTGTTCGCGGAGGTCACCGTCAACTCCGAGGCCGAGCCGTGGCTGCGCGAGGTCGCCGCCGCCGGCTACACGATCCGCTACTGCGAGTACGATGGCACGACGCCGCTGCTCGACCTCGACAAGCTGTCCGAACGCCAGCTGTGGATGGCCTACTTCCACAGGGAAGACCAAGCAACTGTGCGAAGGCCAGCTTTGGATGCCCAAGTGCCAGAAAGCGCAGTGAGGAGCGGCAGCGAAGCGGTCCTGCACTTCGCGATGCTTACCTACGGCGGGCTTGAGGAGACTAAGCGCGCCGTGCGTACGATCGCGGCGACGACCGAGCAGCCGTTCGTGCTGCACATCGTCGACAACGCGTCACCGGACGGCAGGACCCAGGCTTGGCTGCAGGAGCAGCGGGAGCCGTGGCTTCGCTACAAGCTCAACGCGAGCAACCGCGGCGTGCCCGGCGGGCGCAACGACCTGCTCGACTTCATCCTGCCGCAGGCGCAGCCGCAGGACTGGATCGTGTTCGTCGACAACGACCTCGAGTTCGAAGCCGGCTGGCTGCAGCCCTTCACCGAGGCGATGCAGAACTTCCCCAGCGCGCGCGTACTCGGCAAGGTCGGCCACCTGATTACCGTGCAGGAGACCGGGCGCGAGCTCTTGCCCGCACCCGCGCGCACAGGCCACGTCGATGTCGTTAGCGGCGGCTTCGCCTGCTTCGTGCGCGCCGACGCCGCGCAGAGAATCGGTCGCTTTGACGAGGAACTCGGCCAGTTCTGGCACGAGGACGACGACTACTGCGTGCGCGCCGTCGCCAGTGGCTTCGACGTGATCGCCGTGCCCGAGTCCAAGATCCTGCACCACGAGCACGGGTCGGGCGTCGCCACGCCGGACCTGGTGAACGGCGGCTCGCGCGAGAATCTCGCCTTCCTCGCCGACAAGTGGCGGGCGGCCGGCTACCTGGACAGCGAAGGCTGGGTGAAGCGCGAAACCGGCCCCTACCTGCCCGAGCCGCAGCGTGCCGAGATCAGGCGCCGCCTCGGCCGCCCGGTCGGCCGTAGCGAGCTGGCCGCGGCGATGACGCTGCTCGAAGAAGCGGTGGAGCAGCCGGACCCGATGCGTTGGTTTGATGCCAAACGCCATCCGATCCCGGCCTGCACCTGGACGCTGCTGACAAGGCAGCGAGAGGAAGCTCTACAAGTTGGTGATGCGGCACTCGCCCACAAGCTCTCCGATCTCGGCGACGCGCTGCAGCGCGCCAGTAACACCCAGCTGCTGCGGGAGATGACCAAGGCCACGCCGCAGCGCGACGCGACCGTCCCCGGCCAGGGGGTCTGCCGCGACGCTGACTTCGAATCGCAGGAGTTCCAGGACGCTGCTCGCGCCCTCGGCGTGAGCGGCCTGGCCCAGGATCCCTACGCACGTTCGGCCCATCTGTGGGAGCTGCTCGCGCTCGGGTCGCAGCTGACGCGGCACGGTATCCCCCGGCAGGGCGCGCGCGTGTTGCACTTCGGCGACGACCTCGACCGGATCGCGCCCTGGCTCGAAGCTCAAGGCGTCGCGATCGAGGGTGAGCCGAGCTGCGGCCGTGGCCGCTACGACTGTGTGCTCTTCAAGGGATTGATCGATACGGATCTGATCGTCGAGACGCTCGCGCGCCATGCCGACGAGGACACGCTGGTGCTCGTGCTCGGCCGTACCGTGCTCAACGGCGTGCCGACCCGCCAGATGCCGCAACCGCTGCAGCTTAAGCTCGACTTGATCGAACGCACTCGCCTGCGCCCGACGGTGCCACTAGCACTCGCCGTCGATGACGCTGTGCTTGAGGCCTGCGTTACGTCGCCCGAAATCGAGCAGTACCCGGCGCTGTCCCGTATCTCCGGCCCGCAGATCTACACCTCGTTCCTATTCGCGGCGCGGTGGCAGCCGAAGCCGAAGTCCGAGAGGATCCTCTCTGTGCCGAGCCGCGCACCGGCGACGCTGAACATCGGCGTCGACCTTCGCACGCTGTTCTACGCCGACTCGACCGCGCGCGGCATCGGCAAATACACCACCCAGCACCTGGCGGCCTTGTGCGAGGCCGAGCCGGGTCTTCGCATCGCTGGCTACGTGACTCAGGACGACGCGGTGCTGCCGCCGATCCTGCAGCGGCCACAGATCTCGCTGCAGCAGATCGACAGCTATCGGCCGGAGCAGGTCGACTTGGTGCACCTGCCGGACCCGATGAATATGAGCCTCGGCTTCGACTCGCCGATGCGCACGCTGCGGCACCGCTGCGTGACCGCGACCTTCCACGACCTGACGCCGCTGCACTACTACATCGATCAGTATCCGCGGGCCAATCGCGAGGGCTACCTCGATCGGCTGCGCCAGCTCGAACGCAGCCAGGTGCAGCTGCTGACCAACTCCGCGTTCACCGCCCAGGACCTACTCGAGCACAGGTCGATTCCGTCGCATCGGGTCACGCCCATCCTGGCCGGCCTGCACCGCGACGCTGCTCCGCCGCCGTCGGCAGCGGAGATCGCCGAAGTGCAGCGGGAGTTCGGCATCCGCGCGCCCTTCGTGCTGCACGTGGGCGCACTCGATCCGCACAAGAACTTCTACTCGGCGCTCAGCGCCTTCTTCATGGCGCGCTCGAAGCGGCCGCTGCAGTTGCTCGTGGTCGGCGCTGTCGATCCGGGCACGAGTGCCGCCGCCGCGTTCTGCTCCAAGCGCAAGGTCTCGGACGTGATCTTCACTGGCTACCTGCCGCGCCAACATCTCAACGCGCTCTACGCCTCGGCCACGGCCCTGCTCTTTCTCTCGCGCGCCGAGGGCTTTGGCCTGCCGATCCTCGAAGCGATGGCCAAGGGCTGTCCGGTGATCGCCAGCAACACGAGCTCACACCCCGAGGTCGCCGGCGACGCGGCTTTGCTCGTCGACCCCGACGATCAGGCCGGCGCTGCCGCGCACTTGCTGCAGTTGCTGGAGCAGCCGGAGCTGGCCCAGCAGCTGCGCGAACGCGGTATGCAGCAGGCGACAAAGTTCACTTGGCAGGCGACCGCCCTGCGCACGCTGGCCGCTTGGCAGCAGCTACTGGGGCAGCAGCCTCAGCAGCAGGCCCAGCAGCAGGCGGAGACGCTGGCGCTCCGCTGAGCACGAGCTGGGTGTGCGGGCTCAGCTAGATGCCGGGCCTGGCCTCAAGGCCCCGGTGCCAACGGTTCGATAGCACTGGGGAATGATCGAATTGAAAGAGATCCAGAGGCGGGGCGCGACCACGCCTGCCGTCGACCCCAGTCGTGAAGCTGCAGCTGCGCGGGCGCTTCTTCCGTTTCTGCAGCCGGGCATGCGGGTGCTGGAGATGGGCTGTGGTGCAGGATGGTCCTCCCTGCTGCTAGCGAGTCGGCTTGGAAGCGTCTACGCATTCGACAGCTGCCAAGAAGCACGACAGCTTGGCGCGCAGTACGCCTTGGAAGCCGGCATGGAAGAGCGTGTGTGCTTTCTCGACGGCATCGAAGGCCTCTACGCCGGGTCCTTCGACCTCGTCTACCTCAGCCATCGCTGCGACCTTATAGAGCTCGCGCGCGCGGCCAGCCATCTGCATGCGAAGGGCTGGCTGGCCGTGAACCTAGCCGCGGAGCGGCTTGCTGAGGGCATCACGGCCTTGCAGCGCTGTGGCTTCGTGCCGCTATCGGCGAGCGATATGCAGCCGATCGTGCTTGCCGAGGATCTCGCGCCAGGGGCAAGGGACACTCTGCTGCTGGCGCAGCGCGTCACGCAGCGAGTCGGGCTCAAGGTTCGAAGCTACGCGTCGCAAGACGAGTTCTTAGCTGCGCTCGGCCTGAGCGAAGCTGGGCGATTGCTCGAGACGGATCTCGATACCGTCGACAACGACTGCGAACGCCACCAGCGAAAACGACGCGACGCTGAGGTCCTTTGCGGACTGGCTCGTAGCCGTCCAGGTCCCTGCCTCGATCTCGGCACCTCGCACGGCCGCAGTGCCTTCAAGCTGGCGAGCAACATCGGCGAGCACCTGGTCACAAGCGTCAACATGCTGCCGGAGCAGGCGATCGCCGCGGGTCTGCATACGACGCATGTTCTGTCGCGTGAGCAGATCGGCAGCTACGCCCGCGAGCGCGGCGTGCGCAACATGCGCCAGCTCTACGCCAACACCCTGCAGTGGGACTGGCAGGGGGTGCCCGATGAGCTGCAGCTCGCCTTCGTCGATGCCTGCCATGACCAAGCCGCTGTGCGGAGCGACTCGCAGCAGTGTTGGCAACGTCTGCGCCCCGGCGGCTTCCTCGTTTGGCACGACTTCAGCCCGGCGCTGGCCTCGGTGCATCCATGGATCGAAACGTCGATGGCCGGAGTTCGCGCCTTCGTCGAAGAGACGCAGATCACAAGCCCGATCCATCACCTCGTCGGTTCCTGGTGTGGCGTACTCCAGAAGGATGCACCGTGAGCATGCAAGCAAAGCCGCGCATTGCGCTCCTCGTCGATCGTCGGGGTTGGGCCTACGACCGTGCGGCGCAGGCGCTCGCGCAGGCGCTGCGTGGCGAGTTCCGCTTCGAGATTCTCTACGTCGTCGACGAGCCCGAGCAGCCGGACTGCGATCTGCTGCATGTGTTCTTTTGGGGGGAGACCTGGCATCAGCGCTGGGACTTGCCGAGGGAACGTATCGTCAAGGAAGTCAGCAGCCACCGCTGGAACCAAGCGCCGTATGGCAGTCTGACGCCCGGCAGCTTCGTCCAGCGACACCTGGCCGATGCCGCGACCTTGACCGCAACGAGCAAGCGCTTGCAGCGCATCGTGCAGAACGAACGCGACATCGCTTGGTGCCCCAATGGCGTCGCCTCCCTGGCGCAGCCGGACCCAAGGCGCAGCGGCCCGCTCGTCTTTGGCTGGGCGGGCAACGCCAAGGACGAGTGCAAGGGCCTCTACGATGTGATTGAGCCCGCAGCCGGCGAGGACTTCCTCATCGAAGTCGCGGATGGGCGGCTCAGCGCCGAGGCGATGCATGCCTTCTACCAGCAGCTCGACGTGCTGCTGATTGCCTCGACGGCCGAGGGTGAGCCGCTCACCCTTCTCGAAGCGATGCAGCACGGCTGCTTCGTGATCGCGACCGATGTCGGGATCGTGCCCGAGCTGATCACCCATGGGGAAGATGGCCTGATCGTTCGCCGCAGCCCTGCTGCCATGCGAGCGGCGCTGCAGTGGGCCGAACGTAATCCCGCCGCCGTGCGCCGCGCCGGTCAGCGCAACGCCGAGAGCGTGCAGCGCCAACGCAGTTGGCAAGAGGTCGCGAAGCGCTGGGCCAGCGTGTGGCGCAGCGCCATTGCCAGGGCCAGCGCCAACAGCGCAGAGCTCGGGCAGTTCAACAACGGCGCCTTGCTCGGCCAGTGGCCAGCGCGTGCGCGCCGTGCCGCAGCCCTCGTCGAGCAGCTCGACCTGGAGCCGGGAGCGAGCGTGCTCGACCTCGGCTGTGGCAACCAAACCGTGCGCCAGCTCTTGCCCGAGGGCCTCGAGTATCGGCCCTTCGACCGCATGGCCCGCAGTCCCGACACCGAAGTGCTCGACCTGGCGAGTGCCCATCCAGCGACCGGCGGTGACGTAGCTCTTTTGCTCGGAGTGCTGGAATACCTGCCCGATCCGCTCCCGACGCTCAGCTGGGTCGCGCAGAATTGCCGCCACTTGGTGCTGAGTTATAACGACTGCCGCAGTGCCGAAAGGCGGGCGCAGCAGCACTGGAACAGCTGCCTCGGCCCCATGGACATCGAGCAGCACTTGCTGCACTGCGGCGGCGTGATGAAGTCGCTGGCCGAAATCGCCCGGGATGAACGTCTCTACCACGTCAGCTTCGAGCGTCAGCACGTGCTGCAGCCGACACAGCCTGCCCAAGCGCAGCCCGCGGCGAGTAGCCAGCGCCCGGTCGCACTGTTCAGCGCCGGGCTCCACGGCGACAACGCCGGCGATGCCCTCATCGAGCATGCGATTCGCCGGCTGCTTCCCAGAAGCACGCAGTTCGAGCGACTGCCCCTGGTGCAGGGGCTCAGCGACGCCGAGATCGAGCGCGCCAACGCATGTCGTAGCGGCATCCTCTGCGGCACCAACCTCTACCAGAGCGTCTTCGCCAGCGGCATCGATGAAGCGACGCTTGAGCGTCTGAAGATCCCCTTGATCCCGCTCGGGATCGGCGGCAGCTCGGTTCTGGGGCAGAAGATCCAGATGGACGCCCGCGGCCAGCGCATCGTGCGCAGTCTGCATGAACGTTGCACCACAGCGAGTGTGCGCGACCCTCAGGCCTATGAGTTCGTGCGCAGCCTCGGCGTCAGCAACGTCGAGCTGACGGGCTGCCCGGTCTTGTTCCACGGCCTGCGCGAGCCAAGGTTCGGCGCACGCGACGGTGTGACAACGCTCGCCCTTCGAGCCCGCCTGCTCCACGTCTCTGAAGACCACAACGCTGTCGCTGAGGCGCTGCTGGCCAGTCTCTGCGAAGAGACAAGGCCGACCCTGGTCCTGCAAAGCCCCTACGACTTGCCCCAGGCCGAACGCCTCGCCGCTCGCTACGGGCTGGAGCAACTCTGCGATCCGGCCTGGCAGGCCGAGTCCCTGGTGCAGTCGCTGCCGCATGTTCGCCAGAGCCTCGGGCTCCGCCTGCACTGGAACATGCTCTGCCTATCCCACGGCATCCCCGCTGTCCTGCTCGGCACCGACACGCGCACGCAGAGCTTCTGCGAGCTCGTCGGTCTGCCGTTCCACAGCCTGGGCAAGGCCACAAGCGCTGAGGTGCTGGAGTCGCTGGCGAACTTTGAGCCGGCGCGCTTCGTGCAGCGCTGGCGCCTGCTGCGCCGCTGCATGCAGCGTGTGCTGATCCAGAACGGGCTCCTGTCATCGGGAATGGCGACGCCAGCTGCCGAGGGGGCCTTCGCATGAGTCGACCACTGCTCGTCACCATTGACGTCGAATGCGACAAGGGGCCGGACTGGAGCACGGCTACGCCGCTCGCCTTTCGGGGCGTTGTGCAAGGCATCGGCGAACGCCTCCAGCCGCTGTTTTGCCAGCTTGCTGTCCGCCCGACCTACCTGCTTAGCCCCGAAGTGCTCTGCGACCCCGAGTCCATGGCCCTGCTTCGTTCTCTCGACAGCTGCGAACTGGGCACGCATCTGCACGGTGAATACGTGGCTCCCCACGCCGACTTCGCCGCATCGCGCACGGACGAGATGCAGCGCGAGTACGCGAGCGAACTTGAGTACGAGAAGCTGGCGACGCTGAGCGAGCTGTTCCGGCAGCAAACCGGGCGCGCTGCGCGCTCTTTCCGCGCCGGCCGTTTTGGCATCGGTGCTGAGAGCGGCCGCCACCTGCTCGATCTCGGCTATCTCTGCGACAGTTCGGTGACGCCTCACATCCAGTGGACGGACCGAAGTGGCCAGCGCGTCCCCGATTTTCGCGGCAGCGGGGAGCAGCCGTATTTCGTGTCCGGGGACGGCGATCTGCTGCGCCCGGGCGATAGCCCACTGCTCGAGCTACCGGTCACCATCCGTGCTGGCGCCGAGGCGCCGCGTTGGCTTCGTCCCTGGTATAGCAGCCGCAGGCAGCTGCTCGCCCTGGTCGATGAGATCGCCGAGCGCGAGTTCGACACGCCGCTGTGCATGATGTTCCACAACGTCGAGCTCTGCGCCGGCACCTCGCCCTATCCACAGAGCGAGGACGAAGTGATGGCCTACCTCGCGGATCTGCAGATCGTTCTGCAGCACGCCATCGCGCGCGGCTTCATGCCGATGACGATGGCGCAGGCACGGCAGTACTACTTCGAGAGGAGGGGGCCGGGCACTGGCAGCGCCTCCCATCCGGTCTGGACCCACAGCGAGTCGCGGCGCGAGCGCGGCATGCGCTTCTCCGTTGAGAAGGTCAAGCAGGCTGTGGAGAGCGCGGGGACACAGCCATGGCATGCCTACGCCTATGAGGAGCGCCTGAGTCGCTGGGACCTGACCGAACCCTACAGTTGGCTTTGCGAACAGCTCCCTGGTGATGCGCCCGTGCTCGACGTCGGATGCGGCATTGGGAGCAACCTGCTCTACTTGGCCGAACAAGGCTTCACGGATCTCGAGGGCTTTGACCTCGACGCTAGCGCCATCGCGGCTGGCAGGGCCACGGCTCCCGAGCATGGCCACAGCATCGAGCTATGGACGGACAGCGGTCTTGCTCCGGACGCGATTCCGGACAAGCAATACGCCGCGATCACCTCCGTCAACTGGACCTACCTTGTCGACGACTTCGACTTCGACAGCTTCTTGGAGGAATACGCGCGGCGGCTGCTTCCAGGTGGCTACCTGCTTGTGGACGCCATCGACAGCGCGTTCAACCAGCATCCAAAGAACCGCTATCTCACGAGCGACTGGACTAAGGCCGAGCACGAGAGGCGTCCCTCTGAATACAAGCACCGCGCGTCGCGAGCCGACGTGGTGACCGCCGCCGCTGGCCACGGTCTGCAGGTCGTCGGCGAGTTCCGTCGCCAGCAAGAACCGCCGAAGGCCTGCTACGTGCTGCAGCGACCGCAGAGCAGCAGGGCGGTGCTCTACGTTGTCGATAGTCCCGGCTGGGCCCACGACAAGAAGTCTCGCAACTTGATTCGCTGCCTAGAGCCCCGCTTTGCCGGCCGGGTCGTCTACCAAGAGAAGCTTCGGGCCGAGGACCTGGACGACGCCGACCTGGTCGTCCTCTGGTACTGGCGCCAGCTAGAGAGCCTTCGCGATCTCGGCCAGGCGCTCATCCGCAACCGGCACAAGATCGCCATGGGAGTTTGCTCGCACAACGAACTCGAGGGCGAACTGCGTGACAGGGGACTGGAGCTGCTTCGCTGGCTACCCGCCCGCGTCTTCACGCATAGTGCGCTACTTGAGCAGGCGGTCCGTCCGCTACTGCCCGGCAGCGAGAGCCTCTGCCTGCCGAACGGAGTGGATGCGAGCTTCTTTGTGCCGCGGCCCGAGGCGCGCAGAGCGGGGCCGCTGCGCATCGGCTGGGCCGGAAGTCTGAGCAACTTCGGCGCCGAAATGCGCGGTGTCCCCAACGTGATCGAACCCGCGATGGCGCTGCTGCAGGAGCAGTTCCCCGGGCAGTTCGAGCTGGTGGTGGCCGCGCGTGAACAGCGCCATCGCAGCCCGGAGGAGATGCGGGCGTTCTATCAAGGGCTCGATGTCTACGTCTGCGCAAGCCGAGTCGAAGGCACGCCCAACCCGGCGCTGGAAGCGGCGGCCTGCGGGGTGCCGGTCGTTAGCACCCGCGTCGGCAACATGCCTGAGCTCATCCAGCACTGCATCAACGGGCTACTGATCAAACGCAGCCCAGAGGCGCTAGCGGCCGCGCTGCGATTGCTGCGGGAACGCGAAGCTCTACGCCTGCAGATGGGGCAGCGACTGCGCGAAAGCATTGAAGGGCATTGGACCTGGCGCGAGCGCGCCCGCGGATTCGCGGCGATGTTCGAAGGTCTGTTGCGGGAGCAAGCATGCGCGCCGGCACGGCAATGCGAGGAGGCCCATGCATGAGAGTTCTGGTCACAGGTAGCAGCGGCTTGATCGGCTCAGCAGCCGTCGCCTTCTTCGCCCGCATGGGCTGCGACGTCGTGGGCGTCGACAACAACATGCGGCGCGAGTTCTTCGGCCCGAAGGGAGACACGAGCTACACGCTACGCCATCTGCAAGCGCAGTATCGGAGCTTCCTCCACCTGGATCTCGACATCCGTGACCGTGCTGGGGTGCAGCGGCTCTTCGAGCTAGGCAGCTTCGAACTCATCGTGCACGCGGCGGCGCAGCCCAGCCACGACCTGGCGGCGCGGCGCCCCTTCGACGACTTCGACGTCAACGCTGGCGGAACGCTGAACCTCCTTGAGGCCTGCCGCCAGTTCGCGCCAGAGGCGGTGTTCACCTTCTTGAGCACCAATAAGGTCTACGGCGACAGCCCCAATCACCTGCCACTCGTTGAGCTGCCGACGCGGTATGACTTCGCCGACCCCCGGCAAAGGCGTGGCATCGACGAGCAGCAGCCGATCGACCACTGTCTGCACTCGGTCTTCGGCGCCAGTAAGGTCGCAGCGGATCTCATGGTGCAGGAGTACGGACGCTACTTCGGCCTGAAGACCGGCGTGTTCCGCGGCGGCTGCCTGACCGGCCCCGCTCATTGCGGCGTCGAGCTACATGGCTTCCTCAACTACCTCGTGCGCACGGCCCTGGTCGCCGGCGACTACACGGTCTACGGGTACGGCGGCAAGCAGGTCCGCGACCAGATTCATGCTGAGGATGTGATTGCGGCGCTGTGGGCCTTTGCCCAGGCGCCTCGCCCTGGCGAGGCCTACAACATCGGCGGCGGCGCGGAGAACGCAGCGTCCTTGATCGAGTGTGTTGACCGCATCGAGCAGCTCAGCGGCATGCGGCCCAAGCTGCAGTTTGGCGGCAAGCAGCGCAAGGGCGATCACTGCGTCTACTACAGTGACCTCAGCAAGCTGCAGGCGCATTACCCCTCGTGGCGCCTGACTCGCTCCCTCGACGAGATCTTGCTTGAGCAGATCGAAACGCTGAAGCCGCGCAGCAAGACCGTGCTCACACCGACGGCGCCAGTTCTAGCGGCGGAGCAGCAAACGAAGCCGCCGGCGAAGAGCAAGCGCGTGGCCTGGGTCTACCCGGCCTACTCGCAGGCGCGCATCGACGAAGAAGAGGGCGCCGTCGCCCGTCTCTGCGCTGACGGCTACCAGGTGACCGCCTGCGGCATTCCCTGCGAGCGATGGTATGCCTTCCCGGAGCTCGAGCAGCGCTACCGCGCGGGCGACCCTGGGCTGCTGCAGGCCTACGAGCAACTCGGCGAGCAGCTGCGCAGCTGCGATGTGCTGCTGGCGGCCGGTGGTTCCATGCTGCACCCGGAGTTCTTGGCCCAGTTTGCTGGTGTCTCCGTGTTCTGCAGTGCCGACGACCCCGAGAACTCAGCCCTGCTCTCGCGGCCGATTGCGCCGCATTTTGACGTGCAGCTGGTGATCAACCCGAGCTGTCTCGACAGCTACCGGTCCTGGGGCTGTGGCCACGTCGAGAACATCTTCCCCGGCCTGCGCCCCGATCGCATCGCCAAGGGCGTGACGACGGCTTCGATCCTGAACGAGGCACGCGAGCTCGACATCGCACTTTGTTGCGAGCGGTGCTTCCAGCTCAGCGATCGCGCCCAGCGCGTCGAAACCCTGGTGCAGAGCTTCCCGCAGGCCTACGTGCGAGGGCCTGGCTGGCCGCAGGGCCAGGAGCCGCAGACCTCGATCTATCCCCGCGCGCGTATTGGATGGAACCTGCACAACTCGACGGGGCCCTGCAATACGCGCTTCCTCGAGCTACCTGCAAACGGGGTCTTGCAGCTCTGCGACAATCCCGAACAAATCGGGCGGTGGTTTGAGCCCGGCGTCGAAATCGTCGGCTTTGAGAGCCTTGAGCACTGCATCGAACTCACGCAGTACTACCTGCAGCACGAAGACGAGCGTCGCGCCATCGCCGCCGCCGGCCATCAGCGCGTCCTGCGCGACTACACGGAAGAGCGCTGGTTCGCACGCATGCTCGAGGCCGTAGCACGCTTCGAAGCCTCTCGCGATGCCTCGCCTTTGCCGCCTCGAATGGCCGCAGTCAGGAGCTAAGGAGCATTCTCGCCGAGGAAGCCGCCGGCGAAGGCAGGCCGTGGCTTGCCGGTATCAGGGAGGATGCTCTTGGGGTCTTGGGCGTGCTAGGCGAAGCTCGCCAAGGCCCTGAGTTCAGGGTGCGGGGAGCATGACCCTGCGGGGAGAAAACTCTCGTTGGGTCTGGGCTAGGGCTGGCGCGGAAGACTGCGCCTTGGGCCCTAGCTCTCTTCGCGCAGGAGGCGGCCCATGAGTTGCTTCCACATGAGCTCGGCGGGGACTTGGTCGAAGAGCACGCCGGCGACGGCTTTGGCGATGGGCAGTTCGATGCCCTTCTCTCGGGCTTTCTCGAGGACGGCGCGGGTGGTCCAGACGCCTTCGCTGACTTTGCGGGTTGTGGCTAGGACGTCGGCGAGGGTTTCGCCCTTGCCGATGCGCTCGCCGAGGGCTCGGTTGCGACCGTGTGGGCTGATGGAGGTGGTGATGAGGTCGCCGATTCCGGCGAGGCCGGAGAAGGTCGTTCGGTCGGCGCCGAGGGCGCTGCCGATTTCGGACATTTCGAAGAGGCCACGGGTGAGGAGGGCGGACTTGGCGTTGTCGCCGAGGCCGAGGCCGTCACACATGCCGGCAGCGATGGCGATGATGTTTTTGAGGGCGCCGCCGTATTCGACGCCGATGGGGTCGCTGCTGCGGTAGATGCGGAAGGAGGGGCCGGCGATGGTGTTTTGCAGTTCGACCAGCTCGGGTCCCTCTTCGCCGGCGAGGACGACGACGGCCGGCATGCCCCGGGCCAGCTCTTCGGCGTGGCAGGGCCCCGAGAGCACGTAGAAGCGGCGTTCGCCGAGGCAGTCGCCCAGGATCTGGGTCGGGAGTAGCCCGGTCGCTTCTTCCATGCCCTTGGCGCAGGAGACGATGGGCACCTGCGCCGGGAGGAACTCGCCGATCGCCGCCATGGCGCCGCGAATGAACTGGGTGGGGATGACCAGGAGCAAGAGATCGGCGCCGTCGCAGGCGCGCTGCGCGTCGGTCAGGATCTCGATGCTCTCGGCCAGGTGCACTCCGGGAAGGAAGCGCGGATTGATGCGCTCGCGCGCGGTGCGCTCGGTGTATTCCTTCTCAAAGCCCCAGAGCCGGACGCTATGGCCATTGGCATCTGCTAGGCAGGCCAGCGCGGTGCCAAAGCCACCGTTTCCCAGAACGGCGATCGTTTTCGAGGCATGAGGCATGCTGTTGAACTCCTTTGGCTCGCGCCCTACTGCGGGGATCCCTCCGGCTGCCGAGGATCAACGAATCCGCTGCCGATGTCCAAGGCGCTTTGTTGCGCGCTTTGCTGGCGACTTGATCTAGGGCGGGGCATCTAGGGCTTGGCCGAACTCCGTGCCGTTTTGCTTCGGGCTTTGTCGATCAGCGGGCGGAGCTGCTCACGCTGCGGCCTTGCCTATCGTCTGCAGCAGGAACTCCCTGTGCTACGCGATGCTGGCGTGGCGTGGCGACGCCGGCCGGCTGAGCCTTAGCGGCTTGGCAGCAGGGTCCGCAGCTGCTTTTCGAAGGCCCCTGCTTGGCGCCAGAAGCCTAGGTCGTTTGGGTGGGAGCTATCGACGCTGCCGTCGCCGTCGTGGCCGAGTTGTTCCGCTGCTGGGAGGTAGTGGAGCTTGCGCACGCCTGCTGCCTGTAGCCGTTTGAACTGCTTGCGCAATGCGGCTTGATTGCTCTCGTTGCGCTTGCGCTTGCTCGGGACTAGCCAGGCGTCTTGGAAGTTTCGATCTTCGACCAGCAGGATCGGGGTCTTTGGATGCGCCTTGCGTAGGCGCTCGACCAGCGGGCCGGTGCGCGCTTCGACCTGCTTGGCATTCATGTTGGGCAGACAGTCGATGACGAAGACGGCGGCGTCGATCTCGCTCAGGAACTCGGCGACTTCGAGCTCCATGCGGCCGTTGCCGGAGAAGCCGAGGTTGATCACCGGGCGATCGAAGCGCCTGCCGAGGATGGCGGGGTAGGCCATGCCTGGCCGGGAGGCGCAGGCGCCGTGGGTGATGGAGGTGCCGTAGAAGACGATGGGCTTGCGCCGGGCTTTGGGCCGGGGGGGCGCCTTGGTGAGGATGCTCCCCGTGGGCACGGCGAGTTCGAGGGTGTGCACGCCGTTGTAGAGCGGCAGGTAGAGCAGATACTCGCGCTTTGCCTTCGGCAGCCCGGCGATCAGCCGCGCCTGCATCTTTTGCTTGGTTGCTTTGGGGCAGGCGAGCCAACGCCAGCGGCCCTGGGAGTCGCGGGCATAGAGGTCGAGACTGCTGACGCCGGTGGCTGCCATGTGCGGCATCGCGAGCCGGGAGGATGTCAGGGACCAGCGCGCGTGCAGCTGACTGGCATCGCTGACGAAGCGCACGGCAATTCCAGCGGAGTGGCGGCTGAGCCTCCATACGGCCTTGCGCACTTTGGCCTCTGCCCGCGCCGGTAGCCGGTCGTAGGGCGCCTCTGTGTCGATAAAGCCCTGGCCCTCGACGCTGAGGCTGCGCGCGTCGTGCCAGCTGAGCTTTTGCGCAGGAAGCCCGGCGGCGAGGAGAAGGACGAAGGAGAGATGCCGTGCCGAGAGAGCGGTGTTCATCTCATGAACGATGCGGAGAGCCTGGCCCCGGCTCAAGAGCAGGGCGAGCCGGGATCCCTTCGTCCGCAAAAGTGGGGGCGCTCACGGGCGGCTGGGCTGCGGCTACTCGCGGGGCCGTAGTCGCGGTCGCCACGGACCTGGATCACGGCCTACCAGGGGGACTTGCTGGGCCCTGGCTCGGGATCGGAACTGGGCGAAACTGTGCTCCCGCTTACTCACGCGATCGGCCGCCAGAGCTGCTCTTCGTGCGTTTCGGGGACTTCACCATGGAAAAACTGTGGTCCATGTTGTGGTCCTGAAGCGGCCAGTGGTCTCAACGCAAGAGGCCCAGTCCCGACGTCGCCGTCGTAACTGGGCCTCTGCTTGGCTTTACGCTGGTACTCGCGGTAGGGCTCGAACCTACGACCCGCGGATTAAGAATCCGCTGCTCTGCCAACTGAGCTACGCGAGCACTGATGATGAGCGCTGCTGAAGAACGCTGCTACACGCTTGGGATTCGCCCTAGCGATCAGTGGGCGGCGAAGTCTAGGTCTCGCGACGGTTGAGTCAAGCCTGTGCTTGCAGGGGATTGTGACGCTGCTAGGATCCCCGCCCTTCAATGCCTGGTGGCTATAGCTCAGTTGGTTAGAGCGCCGGATTGTGGATCCGGAGGTCGGCGGTTCAAGTCCGCTTAGCCACCCCAGGACTTCGATATGAAGCGCACGCCCGCGGCCCTTTCTAGGAACGCGGGCGTGTTTCGTTTCTGGGCTGGGTGGGTTGGTTTATGGGGGCGCTCTTGGGCCCCTGCCTGGCTTTGGCCAGATGCTGCGCTTGGATTCTTTCCTGCGCTGGCGAAGGGCTTTAGAAAGTTTGGCTCTGCTTCCGATGCCAGTGGCATCTCCTGTCCCTTCCGCTTCCCGTCCTAGCCGCGATGTTCTTCAACAGTGCCGAATACGGACTCTTCTTGGCGCTGGTCTTCGCGGCGTTCTGGATCCTGCGTGAAGCGCGTGGCAGCCGCCTGCTGCTGCTGCTGGCGGCGAGCTGGTTCTTCTACGCCTCGTGGAACTGGAAATACCTGTCGCTGATCCTGATCTCGACGGCGATCGACTACGGGGTGGGGCGGGCCCTGTATCGCAAGGATGCCAGCGATCCCAGCCAAGGGCGGAGTCGGCGCGGGCTCTTGCTGCTGAGCCTGGTCGCCAACCTCGGGCTGCTTGGCGTCTTCAAATACTACAACTTCTTCTGTGGCAACTTGGAGGCGCTTTTTGGCATCGAGCTGGGCGAGCTCGAGGTGCTGCTGCCGGTGGGCATCAGCTTCTATACCTTCCAGACGCTGAGCTACACCATCGACATCTACCGCGGAAAGCTGGCGCCGGCGAAGAACCTGAAGGAGTTTGCTCTCTTCGTCGCCTTCTTCCCGCAGCTGGTGGCGGGGCCGATTGTGCGTGCCAGTGACTTCCTGCCGCAGCTGGAAGAGAAGCCGAAGCTGCGGGCCGAGGACTTCAAGGACGGGCTCTTCCGCATCGCTGTCGGTCTCGGCAAGAAGGTGGTGATTGCCGATGTGCTGGCCGTGCAGCTGGTCGACGGGGTCTTCGCCCCGGGCTCGGATGCCAGCGGCCTCTACGCCCTGCTCGGGGTCTACGGCTATGCGCTGCAGATCTATGGCGACTTCTCCGGCTACAGCGACATCGCCATCGGGTCGGCGCGGCTCTTGGGCTTCCGCATCCCCGAGAACTTCGACATGCCCTACACCGCCACCAGCATTCGCGACTTCTGGCGGCGTTGGCATATCTCGCTCTCTTCCTGGCTGCGCGACTACCTCTACATACCGCTCGGCGGCAACCGCAAGGGGAAGATCCGCACCTATAGCAACCTGGCGCTGACCATGCTGCTGGGCGGGCTCTGGCATGGAGCCCAGTGGAACTTCGTCTTCTGGGGTGGGCTGCACGGCTTGTGGCTGGCGGTCGACCGCTTCTGGGAACGGCGTGGCTGGCCGGGGCTCAGTGACGGCGGCTTCGGGAGGAGGATGCTCGCACGGATCCTTACCTTCCACCTGGTCTGTCTGGCCTGGGTCTTCTTCCGGGCCCAGGACTTCGCCCAGGCGAGCGATGTGCTTGGGCGCATCGTCAGCAGCGAAGGGAGCTGGATGCTGCCGAGCTTGCCGATGGGCGTGTGGAGCGCCTTTGCCCTGGGCTACCTGAGCCATTTCCTGGCGCGCAGCCAGAAGCTCCGGCTGCAAACGCTGTGGCGGCGTTCGCCCGGCTTCCTGCTCGGCGCCTTCTACGCGCTCTTCTTCGGCTTGCTTGCCTACGTCGCCGTCGAGGGCGTGGCCTTCATCTACTTCCAGTTCTGATGGAGGCGGCTTGATGGGGCAGGGACAAGACAGGGCGCGCGGCTCCTGGCCGATGGCTGCGGCCATGGGCGTCGTCCTGGGCTTCGTGCTCACGGTGCTGCCCTTCGCCGTCCTGGGTGATCCCTGGGCTAGCTTGCCCGAGATCGGCCAAATCCCGGCCCTGGTGCGAAGCTCCGGTATTCCCCAGGGAGCGGTGACACCGACCCCCTTGCTGCCCAAGCGTAAGGAGGGGGAGTTGCGGCTCTTCTTCGTTGGTGCGTCGATGACCTTTGGGCTGCCCTTTCAGCCGACGGGGCGCTCCAGCTATGCATGCTTCCTTGAACAAGGTCTGCGCAAGGCGCTGGGGCGAAGTGACCTGCACGTGCGGCCCGACGCCTACCCGGGCGCAGACAGCCCCCAGCTCGCCGAGATGGCCGAGCGCTGTCTCGGCTACGGAGCTTCGCACCTCGTTCTGGTGGTGGGGACCAACGAGTATCTGCGGCGCATCGCCCATGGGCGTCCACTGCGCGGGGAAACGGTCTTGGCCCGCCTTGCCCAGGACTTGGCCTCGCCCCGCCGCCTTTGGGAAGAGCTCGGCCAAGGGGCCAAGGCTTGGGCCTCGGAGCTGCTGCCTGCCGGCGCTAGCGGCGGAGCGGGGGAGTCGCTTCTGGGGTCGAAACACAAGGCGCTCGGCGGTCTTCCGGTCGGCGAAGAAGACCGGGTCCTGGTCGAGGAGAGGCTGCGGCGTTCTCTGCTGCGAGTGATCAAGGCGGCGCAAGCGAAGGGCGTTCCGCTGATCCTCGCCCTAGCGCCGCATTGCCTGTCGATTACGCCGCCGCGTTGGAGTCCTGCTCCTCCGGAGCCGGGAGTGGATACTCTCGTGAGCGAAGAGCTGCGCCAGTGCAACCCGGCGCGACTGTATGAACTCACGGCGCTGCTGCGGCGCTATGCGGATCGTCCGGATCTCTTGCACGTCTTGGGGAGGATCCAGCTCCGCCTCGGGAACAGCGAGGCGGCGATTCGCAATCTCAATCGGGCCCAGGACCTCGATGGCGCGCCGATGCACCGGACCAGCGCTATCGTCCGCGTCGTTCGCGAGCTGGCGAGGGAATACAAGGTAAGGCTGCTCGAGTTCGACGATGCCTTTCTTGGCCCGGACGGCCTGGTGCGTGAGGAGTATTTTTTGGACTACTCGCACCCGAGCTATGAGGGGCAGCAGCGTTTGGCCAGGTGGCTTGCTGAGCAGCTCTGTGGTGAATTCCTGCCGCCGCTCGCTGCTGAGGAGAAGCTGGCCTTCGACCAAGCGCTGCGGGACTACGCCAAGGGGGCGGCGACCATGGAGTCGCGGCGCTTGGCGCGTGCCGAGATCGACTACAACAACGGCAAGTACTTTCGCTTGGCGGGCAACTACCGCGAGGCGCTGTGGTATTTCGAGCGGGCCATGACCGTGCTGGATGGTGAGGAACTCCGCAAGGCGGCGGCAGCAGCGCGGGCGGCGCTTGAGGGGGCTAAGTGATGAACGGCTCCTTCCCTGGGCGGGTGCTGCTGAGCTTTGCCATTGGCCTGTTCGGGGTCATTGCGGCGCTGCAGCTGATCCCCTTCGTGCGGAGCTCGGAGCTGCCTTCGGTGGCTGCTCTGCCCTCGGTGGAGGATGCTCTTGCTGGTTTGGAGCGCCCGAAGCCTGCGGGAGAGTTCCGGGTCTTCACCATCGGCGCCAGCCTGAGCCAGGGTTTCCCCTATTCGCCAGCGTATGCCGCTTCTTACGGCAAGCTGATGGGGGACGGGCTTGCTGGGTTTGTGCAGGCTCCGCGGGTCGTGACCCGGGCGATTGCGCGTCCGGCCCTCGATAGCCCCAAGCTGGTGGAGCTGGTCCGGCGCAGCCTGGCCTGGGAGCCGGACCTGCTCATCGTCACCCTTGGCTCGAACGAGTACGCCAACCGGCTTTTCAGCTCGAAACAGCTCTTGCCACGTTCCTTGCTGGCGCAGGTCGATGAGCGCTTGGGGCGAGCCCGCATCCTTTGGCGGGAGCTGCCGGGGCATGGCCGGCGCTGGCCGGCGCCCGGGCCCGGTGATGCCAGCGCCGAAAAGGCGCTCGCCGAGAAGCTGGTGGCCCGCGCCCTCAAAGCCGAGCCCGGTAAGGCCCAGCTAGGTGCTTTGCCCTTCGACCGGGACGAGCGGGAACTGCTGCTTGGACGCCTGCGGCGCTCGATGCAGGAGATCGACGCGCTGGCGCGCGCGGCCAAGGTCCCCTTGGTCTACTGCCAGGCGGTCTATGGACTCGGGGCTTTTTGGCCCTGGGGGCATGAGAGCGGCGGGCAAGATGCGGAGATTGATCGGCTGGCCCTGCGCTTTCACCTGGGCGAGGGAGAAGAAGTCGCGCTGGAGGATCTGGAGCTGGAAGGGGAGGGGCGTGCCGATCTCGCTTTCATGCGCGGCTTGGTGCTGCGCCGCCTTGGTCGCCGAGAGGAAGCTCTCGATGAGTTTCGCCGGGCGCGCGACCTAGATCCGGTGCCCATCCACCGAACCGGGCCGATTGACCAGGTCGTGCAGGAAGAAGCCAAGCGGCTGGGAAGGCCGCTATTCGACCTCAACGAGCCCTTTTGCCGCCTGGCCAGGGACGGCATCCCCGGCGATGAGCACTTCCTTGACTATGGTCATCTGAGCGCCAGTGGTCACCGCATCGCGGCAGGGTATCTGGCCAGGGAACTTGCCGAGAGGAAGCTCCTGCCTCTCGCTGCCGACTTTGATCGGGCCGCCTTCGACCGCGCAGTTCGAGCGAGTATCGCTGCGAGCATCTCCGCCGATGAGCTGCGCTATGCCTGGCCGCGCATCGCTGCTGCCAATGGCAATTACGGGCTGCTCTTTGGCAACTTCCGCGACGCTCTGCCGTATCTGCTGCGCTGCTTCCAAGAGCTGCCGATGGACCAGAGCAATGCGCAGCGGCTGCTCTTCTGTCTGGTGCATGTGGCTGGCCGGACCGGCGAGTTTGCCCAGGACGATGCCGAGCAGGCGACAGCGCGCTCGCTGCGGCTTTACCAGGAGCTTCTGCAGGCGCGGAAGGAGCAGCGGCTCCAAGACTGGGTGCGCAGTTACTTGCAAGCTGCGCCCGGCAAGCGCTAAGCAAGGGCTATTCGATCCTGCGGCGGCCGCTGACTTGGCCGCTTCCTTGCTCTGGAGCGTCCATGTCTTTGATTGCCAGCACCGCCTTGGCCGCCGTCTCTCTCGTTTTCGCGCCCTGGGCGCAGGAGAAGCTCGTGCCCGAGAACGCGAAGAAGCCTGCCCCTGCCGCGAACTCGCAAGAGAAAGCTCCTGCGAGCCATTTGCAGGGGCAAAGCTCGCCCTACCTGCTGCAGCACCTGCACAACCCCGTCGACTGGTATCCCTGGGGCGAGGAGGCGCTGGCGCGCGCCAAGAAGGAAGACAAGCCGATCTTCTTGTCGATCGGCTACTCGGCCTGCCACTGGTGCCACGTGATGAAGCGCGAGAGCTTCGAGAACAAGGAGATCGCCAAGTTCCTCAACGAGCACTTCATCGCCATCAAGGTCGACCGCGAAGAGCGGCCCGACATCGATGAGATCTACATGGCGGCGACGACCAAGCTCAATCGGGGCAATGGTGGTTGGCCGATGTCGGTGTTTTTGACCCCGGACCTCAAGCCCTTCTATGCCGGCACCTACTACCCACCCAGCGACAGGAACGGCATGCCGGGCTTCGAGCGCATCCTGCGCGGGATTCACAAGGTCTGGACCGAGAAGCGTGACGATGTGCTGGAGCAAGCCAAGCGCATCACCGCCGCTATCGCCGCCGATGCCAATAAAGAAGGCTTTGGCGACATCAACGACAAGGTGCTGCGCCTGGCGCTGACCTTTGCGGAGCGGCGCTTTGATGCGCTGCATGGGGGCTTTGGTCAGGGCGGCTTCGCACCCAAGTTCCCGCACGCGACCGAGCTGGCCTTTCTCCTGCGGTATGGCCAGCGCAGTGGCTCGAAGAAGGCTCTGGAGATGGCGAGCCACACCCTCGCCAGCATGGCTCGCGGCGGGATCTACGATCAGATCGGCGGCGGCTTCCATCGCTACTCGGTCGATCGCGAGTGGCTGGTGCCGCATTTCGAGAAGATGCTCTACGACAACGCCCAGCTGGCTGTCGTGTATCTGGAGGCCTGGAAGGCGACGGGTACGGAACTCTTCCGCGAGATCGCCTGCGAAGTCCTCGACTACGTGGCGCGCGAGATGACGAGCGAGGAGGGGGGCTTTTGGTCGACCACCGATGCGGAGAGCGGCGGGGTCGAGGGGCAGTTCTTTTTCTGGTCCACCAAGGAGCTGCGCTCCCTGCTCGGAGAGGATGCTGATCTGGCGATTTCCTGGTGGGGGCTGACCGAACAGGGCAACTTCGAAGGGCATAACATCCTCACGCGGAAGCGCGAGCTGGCCGACCTGGCCAAGGAGAGCGGGAAGCCGATCCAGGAGATCGAGAGCATCCTCAAGAAGGCCAAGGCGACCCTCTATGCCGCTCGCAAACAGCGTGTCGCCCCCGGCCTCGACGACAAGATCCTCAGCTCTTGGAACGGGCTGATGCTCTCGGCCTATGCCCGGGCGGCGAGGCTCTTGGAGGGTGAACGGGGGCAGCGCTATCTCGCGATCGCCGAGAAAAACGCCGCGTTCTTACTCAGCAAGATGCAGAGCAAGGAGGGCTGGCTCTGGCGCACGCGGCGCGGGGACAAGGCGCATTTGACCGCGCATCTGGAGGACTATGCCTTTGTCGCCAGGGGGCTGCTGGATCTCTTCGAGATAGACAGCGACCCGCGATGGCTGCGTTCGGCGCAGGCGTTCCAGGCGCATATGGATGCGCATTATCTGGACGAGCACACTGGCGGCTATTTCTCGACCGGGGACTACCACAAGGGCTTGCTTGTGCGCATGAACTCGGCGCAGGAGGGCTCGCTCCCCAGTGACGTGGGCGTGGCGGCGACGGTGGCCTATCGCCTCGGCATGCTGCTTGGCGACGAGAAACTGATCGAGCGCGGACTGCAGCTGCTGCGGCGGCATGGCGCCGAGGTGACGCACTTCCCCAATGCCTTTGGCCAGCTACTGCTGCTCGCGGATTTCGTCCAGGCCAGGCCGGAAGAGGCCTTCGTCATCGGGGCTGCGGAGGATGCTCGCACAAAGGCGCTCCTAAAGGCGCTGCGTGGGGATTGGCCCTGTTACCGGCTGGTGATCCATGTCGAGCCGGCAGAGCTGGCGGCGATGCAGGAGCTGTTGCCGACCCTGAAGGGTAAGGGGCTGGTCGAGGGCAAGCCTGCAGCCTTCCTGTGCCGACTCGGAAGCTGCAGGGCTCCGATCACTGATCCCAAGGAGCTGTCTGGCGGCAAGAGCGGCCGCTAAAGCTGGGCCCAGTAAGGTTCAGCTAGGAAAAAAGCCCGGCAGCGGCAGAGTTCCGGAGAGGATGCTCTTTTGCTGCGCGGGCTTTCTGTATCGGACTGCTGTGAGCTGCCAGGCAGGCGGCCTGTAGTCCAGGCGATCCGAACTACTTGCTGGGCGCCGAGGCTGCGAGGATGGTTTCGAGGTCGTGGATGATGTCCTTGGGATCCTCAAGTCCGACCGAGATACGGATGCCACGGTCGGTGTTCTCGTCGCGGCAGTAGCTTGAGTGCGTCATGGCGGCGGGCATCTCGAGCAGTGTCTTCACGTGGCCGAGGCTGACGGCGAGGGTGATGCAGTAGGCATCGCTGCCGACCTTGTTGGTAAAGGTGATCGGGTCGACCTTCTCCTCATCGACGTAGAAGTAGAGCATGTTGCCGGGGTTGTACTTCCCGTCCGGGTTGCGCAGCTGCTTCTCGGCGAGTTCGCGCTGCGGGAAGCTATCGAGCCCTGGGTAGAGCACCTTGGTGATTTCGGGGCGGGATTCGAGCCACTCCGCGATCTTGATGGCGCTGCGCTGCTGGCGCTCGATGCGTGCGGCCAGCGAGGGGAGACCATAGACCAGGACACCCCAGGCCGACATTGGGGCCAGGCTGGCGCCGATGTCCTTGCGGAACATCAGTAGGGTGCGCAGCAGCTCGTGCCTGCACATGACCGCGCCGCCGATCTGGGTGCCGAAGCCGCCCAGGTTCTTGGTCAGGCTGTGGCAGACGACATCGGCGCCCAGGCTCATTGGGCGCTGGCCGTAGGGCGTGGCGAAGGTGTTGTCGACGACGATCTGGATCTTCTCTTCCTCGCTCCTCTTGGCGTTGAACTCGTCGCAGAGGGCTCGGTAGGCGCCGATGTCGATCATCGTCAGGTCGGGGTTGACCGGCGTTTCGGTGTAGAGCACTCGGGTTTCGGGACGGATGCGGGCGCGCACGGCTTCGATGTCGATGAAGTCGGCACGGTCGACCTCGACGTTCCAGCGCGGCATCCAGTTCTCCAGTAGGGAGTGGGTGCAGCCATAGAGGAGGCGGTGGGCGATCATGTGCTCGCCGCTCTTCAAAAGGCTGCCCAGGGCGGCGGAGATTCCTCCCATGCCCGAGCTGAAGGTCACGCAGGCGTCGGCGCCTTCGAGTGTGGCCAGCTCGCTTTCGAGGAGGGAGCGGGTGGGGTCGTCGAGACGGTCATAGATGTAGATCGGGGTCTCGCCGTCGTCGCTGACCTGGCCACCAAAATCGGTGAATCCCTGAACTCCACGCTCGACCGAATCGAGGCGATAGGTCGCGGAGTACGAGATGGGGGGGACGACATGGTGGCCGTAGTCCCAGCGGGCGCTGTGACTGGGACCATGGATGATGCGTGTGGCAGAGGAGTAGTCGTGACCGTTCTTACTCATCGTCGTGGCTCCGGAACTCGTGAAGCGCCAGATTGCAGAGCAAGAAGGGCCTCGACCCAATTGGCCGAAGTGAGAAGACTTCCTGGGCCTTCGGACCCGGTCAGCGGCTCTTTGGCAGATCCTCGTCGGTCTTGCCTTTCTGGCGGCTGCGCCGCGCTGGCACCGGATCGTAGCCGCAGCCGCCGAAAGGGTGGCAGCGGAGCATGCGGCGCAGGGTGAACCAGGAGCCACGCAGGGCGCCGTGGATGCGCAGGGCCTCAAGGGCGTACTCGCTACAGCTCGGATCGAAGCGGCAGCTGCGGGGGGTGAAGGGGCTGATGCAGCAGCGGTAGAAACGGATGGGCAGGGAGAGGAGCCAGGCGGGGAGGCGGAGCAGGGTGGTCATGAGCCTGGCTGCCTGCGGCGGCCGCCCTTCTTGCCGCGGCGCCGGCGTTTCTTGGCGGGCTGCTTCGAGCGTTCGAGGGCGCGTGCTGCTACCTGGGCGAATTCCGCCATCAACTCGTCGAGAGGATACTTACCGCTGGGATGCTTGGGGATCACCACCAGGTCGACGAATCCTGCCTTGGCTTCGATTTCCCAGCGCACCTGGCGGAAGGCCTCGCGGAACATGCGCTTGATGCGGTTGCGGCGCACGGCGTTGCCGCACTTCTTGGAGACGGAGAGGCCTAGGCGCGCGCAGCTGCCGCGGTTGCGCAGCACGACCAGGCTCATGTGCTTGCCGGAGGCGCGGCCGCCGCGGTGGTAGATGCGGCGGAACTCGCGCTCCTTGCGCACGTGCATCTCGCGGGTGAAGCGAAAGCCGGTTCCGCTTGCTGCTGCTGCCTCGGTCTTGCTGCCCATCGTGGCGGAGTCTAGCAGCCCGCTGAAAGAGGCGCACGGCGACAAAGCAGCGCCGGCGAGCCCGCTTGCTGCCATCAAGCCTTGGCGAAACGGTAGATTCGCCGGCGTGTTCTGAGGCCGAGGGGGGGCTGCCGGATCAGGGACTCGGTGACGCGCCGGACTTTGCAACGACCGGTTCGTGCCCGGCCCCTGCGATTTGCTCCTCGCGAAACTCCGAGCCGCGCTTCAGGCACAAGCCTTGCTTACTCCAATGCCCTCCCCCAAGATCTGCGAATGACCGTATGCCGCACCACTCCCCAGCTCGTCACCGAACTCCCCGGCCCCAAAGCTCGCGAAGTTCTAGAGCGTGATGAACAGTTCGTTTCGACTTCCTACACCCGTGATTACCCCTTCGTTGCCGAGAAGGGCAGCGGCTGCTGGGTCGAGGATGTAGACGGTAACAGCTTTTTGGATTTCGCTGCGGGTATTGCCGTCTGCGCGACAGGGCATTGCCACCCGCGTGTCGTCGAGGCGATCCAGGATCAGGCAGGCAAGCTCCTGCACATGTCGGGCACGGACTTTTACCACACGGAGCAGGCGCAGCTCGCCGAACGCCTGGCTCGGACCGTCCCCTGGGAGGAAGGCGGCCGCGTCTTCTTTGGCAATAGCGGCACCGAGGCCAACGAGTGCGCCCTCAAGCTGATGCGCTGGCATACCCAGCGGCAGATCGTCGTGTCCTTCGAGGGAGCCTTCCATGGGCGCACCTACGGCTCGTTGTCGTTGACCGCGAGCAAGCCGGTGCACAAGGAGCGCTTCTTCCCGATGCTGCCGGGTGTCTACCACGTGCCTTACGGGGATGCCGCCGCGATCGAGCGGCTACTGGGCAAGGTGATTCCCGAGAGCGACTTCGCCGGGATCTTTGTCGAGGCGTTGCAGGGCGAAGGTGGCTACCTGCTGCCGCCTGCGGGCTTCATGCAGCAGCTCCGCGAAATCTGCGACCGCAGCGGCGCGCTGCTGGTTTGCGACGAAGTGCAGGCGGGTATGGGGCGGACCGGTAAGCTCTGGTGCTTCGAGCACGAGGACGTCCTGCCCGACATCGTCACGACGGCGAAGGGCATCGCTTCGGGCATGCCGCTCGGCGCCTGCATCGCCCGGCGCAGCGTTATGGACTGGACGCCAGGTTCCCATGCCTCGACCTTTGGCGGTAATCCGGTGGCCTGCTGCGCCGCGCTGGCGACCATGGATTTGCTCGAGGGCGGACTCACCGACAACGCCGCCGAGAATGGCGCGTATATGCGCGAGCTGCTGGACGAGAAGCTGGGGGAGAATCCGCACGTATTGGAGCTGCGCGGACGCGGCTTCATGCTGGCGGTCGAGCTGGACTCGGCCGAGCTGCGCGACCGGGTCGTCAACGAGTGCTTCTACGAGGGGCTGCTCATTCTCGGTTGCGGCGTGCAGGCGGTGCGTTTCTCACCGCCGCTGACTCTGAGCAGGGACGAGGTCGAGACCGGGGTCGAGATCTTCGTCAAGGTGCTGGCGAGGCACTGCTGAGTAGGGTGCTGCGCCCTTCGGCCGCTTGTGGCGAGCGGAGGGCGCAGCAGGCTGCAAGAACGCCGCCTGCTAGATCGACATCGGGGCTAGACCGACATCGGGTCGAGCTTCTCTGGGTCGTAGTCGAGCTCTTCGATGGCCTTTTGCACGTCCTTGGCCTTCCACTTGCCGTCTTGCATCAGTCCGGACAGGGCTGCGATCACGATCGACTCGGCGTCGATCTCGAAGTGCCGGCGCAGCGACTCACGTGTGTCGCTCATCCCATAGCCGTCGGTGCCCAGCGGCACGAAACGGCCGGGGATCCACCGGGCCACTAGCTCGGGCACGGCCTTGATCCAGTCGCCGGCGGCGATGAACGGCCCTTCGGCGCCCTGTAGCTGCTGGGTGATCCAGGGTTGAGGAGCTTCCTGCTCGGGGTGCAGGCGGGCGACGCGTTCGCAACGCAGGGCCTCGTAGCGCAGCTGCTGGTAGCTGGTCGCGCTCCAGACCTTGGCGCTGACACCGAAGCGCTCGGCGAGCAGGTCCCGCGCCCGCAGCACCTCGTTCATGATCGAGCCCGAACCCATGAGTTGGACTTGGGCCTTCAGCGGCTGCTCTGCGTCTTCAAAGAGGTAGAGCCCGCGGAGTATCCCTTCGTCGCAGCCCTCCGGCTTGACCGGCATCGGGTAGTTCTCGTTCTGCAGGGTCAGGTAGTAGAAGCAGTCCTCGTTCTCCCCGACCATGCGCCGCATCCCGTCGCGGATGATGTGGGCGATCTCGTAGGCGAAGGCGGGGTCGTAGGCGCGCAGATTGGGGACGGCCGCAGCCATCAGCTGGCTGTGCCCGTCCTGGTGCTGCAGGCCTTCGCCGCTGAGGGTGGTGCGCCCGGCGGTGGCGCCGAGCAGGAAACCGCGCCCACGCATATCGCCGAAGGCCCAGATCTGATCGCCGGTCCGCTGGAAGCCGAACATCGAGTAGAAGGTGTAGAACGGGATCATCGTCTGGCCGTGGGTCGAGTAGCTGGTGCCCGCCGCGGTGAACGATGCCATGGCTCCGGCTTCGGTAATGCCCTCTTCGAGGACCTGGCCGTCGCTTGCTTCCCGGTAGTAGAGCAGGAGCCCCTTGTCGACCGGCTCGTAGAGCTGGCCCTTCTGAGCGTAGATTCCGACCATGCGGAAGAAGGGGTCCATGCCGAAGGTCCGGGCCTCGTCAGGGATGATCGGCACGATGAACTTGCCGACATCCTTGTCCTTGATCAGTTTGGACAGCAGTCGCACGAAGGCGATGGTCGTCGATACGCCGGCCTTGCCCTTGGCGGTGCCGGCGTCGAACTCGGCGTAGATCTCATCCTTGGGCAGGGGCGGCGAGACCGGGACGGTGCTGCGGCGCTTGGGGAGGGTGCCGCCCAGTTTGGCGCGGTGCTCCTTGAGATACTGCACTTCCTCGCTGTTCTCGCCGGGGTGGTAGAAGGGCGGATCGTGCAGCTCCGAGTCGTCGATGGGCAGCCTGAGCCGGTCGCGGAAGGTGCGCAGCTGCTGCTCATTCATGTGCTTCATTTGGTGGGTGACGTTGGCCGCTTCGAAGCCCTCACCCAGGCCCCAGCCCTTGATCGTGTGCGCGAGGATGGCGGTCGGCCGACCGGCAGTCTTCACCGCGCGCTTGAAGGCGGCGTAGACCTTGCGGTGATCGTGGCCACCGCGGCGCAGCTCCTCGAGCTGAGTGTCGCTGAGGTGTTCGACCATCTGGCGCAGGCGCGGGTCGCTGCCGAAGAATTCTTCTCGGATCTCCGCGCCGTCCATGGTCGAGAACTTCTGCCAGTGTCCGTCGCGCAGCTTGTTCATCTTCTGGCGCAGAACGCAGTCGTGGTCCTCGTCGATGAGCTCGTCCCACTCACTTCCCCAAACGACTTTGAGCACGTTCCAGCCCGAGCCGCGGAATACCGCTTCGAGCTCCTGGATGATTTTGCCGTTACCGCGAACTGGGCCGTCGAGACGCTGCAGGTTGCAGTTCACGACGAAGATCAGGTTGTCGAGGCCTTCACGAGCGGCGACCGAGAGGGCGCCCAAGGATTCTGGCTCATCCGACTCACCATCACCCATAAAGCACCAGACTCGGCTGCTGCTGGTATCAACGATGCCTCGGGCTTTTAGGTATTTATTGAAGCGTGCCTGATAAATCGCGGCGATGGGACCCAGTCCCATGGAGACGGTCGGGAACTCCCAATAATCCGGCATGAGGCGCGGGTGGGGGTAGGAGCTCAGGCCCTTACCGCGTTCGACCTCGCGGCGAAAGCGGTGCAGCTGCTCCTCGCTGATGCTGCCTTCGAGGAAACTACGCGCGTAGATGCCCGGGGAGGCGTGCCCCTGGAAGAAGACCTGATCACCGGAGCCGCCCCGGAAGCCCTTGCCACGGAAGAAGTGGTTGAAGCCGATTTCGAAGAGCGTCGAGACCGAGGCATAGCTGGAGAGGTGGCCACCGAGTCCGGGGAATCGCTCGTTGGTGCGGTGCACCATCACGGCGGCGTTCCAGCGGATCATCAGGCGCAAGCGCTTTTCTAGCTCGGCATCCCCGGGGAAGCTCGGTTCCTCGTGGTGGGGGATGGTGTTGATGTAGTCCGTAACCAGGGGTTTGGTCGGCAGGTAGTTCTTGTGCCGTGCGTGCTCAAGCATGCACTTCATCAAATACTTAGCGCGCGACGTACCTGAGGAGCGCAACACCGAATCCAGAGACTCCATCCACTCACGCGTCTCGATCGGATCGGTGTCGTGCAGGGGCTTTTGGTTGAGGTCGCTCATAGGGGCGAGTGGGGCAGGCGTGTGCAGGGGCGGGCGAAAAAAACAGCGAAGCAGTCTATAGGCCAGGTTCCGGGATTTCCGCATGTCGCTTGCAGCATGCGACGAGTTTCCCGAGGCTTTCCCGGGTCTTGTTGCCGAACGAACTATGTTGTCGCGGATTCGGTGGCGCAGATGGTGCTTTGTTGCCGTGCCCGTATTCCGGCAGCCTGCTAGCTTTTCCTGCCTCGCCATCTCTTGGTTTATGGAGGACCGTATGACCCGGGTCCTGTTGTTCTTCTTCCTCGTGCCTTTTGGCATGCTTTCGACACATGCCCTGAAGGCAGAGAGCGAGCCGTTTTCGCGTGTGGCCCGACCCCTTGACCATCGCCTGGCCGAGGACTGGAAGCGCATCGCTGCTGTTCGGGTTAGCGAAGACGGCGCTTGGATTGCTTGGGTGCAGAGCCCATATGACGGCGATCCCGAGCTCTTCGTCAGCTCTTGGGACGGTACGAAGCTATACCGACGAAACTGTGGGACGAACCCACGCTTTACCAAGGACGGTAAAAGGGTCCTCTTTACCCTTGCCGTGTCGAAACAGGCGCAGCGGGCCAAGAAGCTGGCAGAACTCGAAAAACGCCGCAAGCGGGAGAGCGCGAAGCAAAAGCCCAAGCCGGCACAGAAGACTGGCGGCAAGCCCAAGCCGGTGAAGAAACCACAGCTGAAGAAACAGCCGGCGAAGCAACCCAAGGCGAAGCCGAAGTCCAAGGCGAAGCAGGCCAAGGCGAAGCCCCCTGCCTTGGAGTCGGCACTTGGCATATTGGAGCTGGAATCTGGCAAGATCCGGGTGATCGCCGGAGCGCGCTCCTGGCGTTACTCCGATGCGGTTCCGGAAGTGCTGTTGGTCCAGCGTAAAGACGGCGGCAGCAGCAAGCTGATTCGCTACGACCTGGACTCCAAAAAGGTGACGGGCTCGTGGGCGGATACCAAAGGGCTTGTGCTTCGTGCCGGGGACACGCGCTTCTTCTTCCTGCAGCCGTACCGAGCGGCAAAGGCGGCGAAAAAGGGCTCGAAGGAAAAGCCGGTGACAGAGCGTGCGGGCGGTCTACGTGTCGCGGATCTTCGGGGTGGAGAAGCCCGCCTGCTGCATGGGAGCCGGGGAGAGTTTCGCGGCCCGTACCTTGATAAGAAGCTCCGGCGTGTCGTTTGGATGCACCAAGGGCGGAAGGGCGACGAGTCGGTCAGGGAAAAGCGAGAGCTTCCTCGCCGTAAGACTTGGGAACTCTGGTACTGGGCAGGGACGAAGGAGGATACTCCCCACGAACTACTGAAGGAGACAAGGGCTCTCGCTGCTGGGGGCAAAGCCCTGTTGTTAACTCCGGATCGTCGGCCGAGCTTCTCTAGGGACGGCAGTACCCTTTTTGTTGGGGTCCGTGAGCGTCCGCCTTTGCCGCTTCCGAGCGGCCTGAGCGAGGATGAGGTCAAGCTCGATATCTGGCACTGGAAGGATCGCCGGCTGCAGCCTTGGCAGGCGCGCAGTCGCGCCAGCTATGCACGGCGATCGATCCCGGCGCTGTATCACTTTGGGGATCAAAGCTGGCGTGTCATAGGCACTCGACCCTTGGCGACCGGGGCCTTCCTCACCCCCGATGGTGGGCAGATCTGGTGGATCGATCGGGAGCCCTATGCGGCACTCAAGTCCTGGGATACCAACTACCAAGACGTCTATGTCGCCGATACCGGCAGCGGCCGTATCCGCCGGGTCCTGACCAAGGTGCTTACTAAGGTTCGGCCTTCGCTCGATGGGCGTTATCTCCTTGAGCTGGGACGTGATCATCAATGGTATGCCCACGATATTCTGGAGGATCGCAGCGTTTGCTTGACCGAGGGCTTGGGGCTGTCTTTCGTGGATGAGCGCTGGGATCGTCCCTTATATCCACCGGAATACGGCATTCTTGGGTGGGCGAAGGACGACGCCTATGTCTACCTCTACGACCGTTATGATCTTTGGCGGATGGCGCCCGACGGCAGTGAGCGACTGTGTTTGACCGGTGGTTATGGTCGCGATAAACAGCTCCGCTTCCGGCGTATGCGCCTGGATCCGGAGGAAAAGGCTGTTGACCCAGGTGCAAAGATGCTCTTGTCCGCTTTCGACGAGAGGTCGATGGCGAGTGGCTTCTATCGCTTCGACCCTGGGGCCGAGGGCGATGGCCTGCAGAAGCTCACGCTGAAGCACGCCGCCTTTGGGCGCCAAGTCTACACCGGCAAAGATCAAAAGAAGCTCTACTTTACGGTGTCACGTTTTGACCTGGCTCCGGACCTTTGGTCCTGTGACCCCGAGTTCGAGAATATGCGTCGGCTCTCGGACAGCAATCCGCAGCAAAAGAACTATCGCTGGGGCAAGGCCGAGCTCGTGCACTGGACTGGGCTCAGTGGCCAGAAGCTGAAGGGTATCCTGATCAAGCCGGATGGCTTTGACCCTAAGCGCAAATACCCCCTGATGGTGTATTTCTACGCACGCCGCTCAGAGACCTTGCATCAGTATCGACTGCCTCACCCTGGCACGAACCCTAGCCCCAGTTTCTATGTGAGCCGCGGCTACCTGTGGTTCATTCCAGATGTCCACTACCAGACGGGGCGCCCAGGGCAGAGTGCCCTCGACTGCGTCGTTCCCGGTGTCCTGTCTCTGCTCAAGAAGGGCTATATCGATGCGAAGCGCGTGGGCATGGCCGGGCATTCCTGGGGTGGATACCAGGTCAGTTATCTGGTGACTCGGACCAAGTTGTTCGCGGCTGCGGAAGCGGGCGCGCCGGTTTCTAATATGACCAGCGCCTATGGCGGCATGCGCTGGGGTACTGGTCTGTCGCGCATGTTCCAATATGAAGTCGGCCAGAGCCGCATCGGCGGCAGCTTATGGGAGAAGCCCAGGCACTATCTCGAGAACTCGCCGATCTTCCGAGCCGACGAGATCGAGACACCGCTATTGATCCTGCACAACGACAAAGATGGGGCGGTGCCGTGGTCTCAGGGCCTCGAGTTCTTCATGGCCCTGCGCCGTCTGCAAAAAGAGGCCTACCTGTTCAACTACAACGGTGAGGCACATGGGCTGCGAAAAAAGGCCACGCAGCGTGACTGGGCGCGGCGCATGCAGGAGTTCTTCGATCACCACTTGCTTGGGAAGCGCGCGCCGAAGTGGATGCAAGAAGGGGTGCCCTATCGCCAGCGCATGCAGGAGAAGTACGAACGCCAGCGCTCTGGGGAGGCAGGGCAGAAAGGAGGCCGAGACTGACTCCTCCTACTTGCCCAGTCCTTATTATGGGATTCGCGCGGCCTGAGGGGTGACGGGTTGCTGGGCAAGGCTATGCTCCTCGCTTTTCTTCCCATCTCTCTCTTGGAGTCTCCGGATGAAGAGTCTAGCCACTGCGATTGTCTGCCTGTTCTGCGCCGTTCTCTCGGCGCCTCTCTCCGCGCCTCTCTCCGCACCTCTCTCCGCACAAAGCGCCGTCATTGACGCCAATGCGCGTCCGACCGGGGCGACGAGCCGAAGCACGATCGTTCGTTCCGGAAAGAACCTTTACAACCTGTCGATCAAGATGGATGGGGCTCTGCGCCTGATGCGTTCTGCGGACAACGGCGCAACTTGGACGGACAGCGGCTTCCAGTTGAATGACAAGAGTTCGGGCATCGACGTTTCGCGTCCCAGCAACGCTTGCTGCCTTGCTGTGGATGCTCGCGGTTGGCTGCATGCTTCCTGGCGCCGAGCGTATTATCCGTCGTTCTATACGCAGTATTATCGCAACGTCAATCCGGCCAACTTCAACCAGTCGTCTCAGATTATCGACGTGCAAAAGAACATCGCCAAGATGTCGCTGACCACACGCGGTAATGGCATGGGGCTGGCTATCGACAGCAAAGGCTACGTGTGGATGCTCGCCACGGGGTCCTCGTGGATGGCGCAACTTTTCCGCAGTGACAAACCCTTTGCCCAAGGTGCTTCTCCAAGTTTCACCAGCGTCGGGAATCTGAGTGGACCCGGGTCGGCATCGCAGAATGCCTTCGTCACCGTGGACTCCAATGATGTCGTGCATTGTTTGTTCCACTACGCGAGAGGCGGCCGCTCCATTGGCCACAACGCCTACGACCCCAGCACCAAGAAGTGGAGCGGGGTGAAGATCTTGGCGCCGCTGGCCTACAACAACGGCCTCGGTGCCACCGACCGGCTGGGCAACCTCCATGTCCTGTATGGCGTTGGCAAAGGCCCTTATCGCCTGGAGTACAAGAAATGGGATGCGAAATCTGGTTGGAGTAAGGCGGTCGTTTTGACCACCTATACTGCGGCACAGCGTGGCAGCAGCAATAGTCAGTGGGTCTTTACGATTGCGGCGCATCCGATTACCGGCACGGCGCATGCTTTGTATCGCGACTTTGCGCAGGGTGGCGCGTTCGTGTTGGCCAGTAAGAAGCTGAAGGATGTGGCCTTTCACCAGGTCAGCGAGATCCTGCCGGCGAGTCAGGCCAAGAACTCGTACTTCCTGCCCAATGTGCGGGGCAGCTTGAACCCCTTCCCGATCAACTCCACGCTCTGCGACATCGATCTCGTGTATCAGGACCGTTCTGGCAGCAAGATGCGATTGCTGTTCGAGGGGGTCAATCTCTGCAGCACCTCGCTGTTTGGAACGGCCTGTAAGGGCAGTAGCGCGACGCCGGCGCTTTCCTTCGGCGAGCTGCCGCGTGTTGGCAAGCCCTTCGCTATCAAGCTGAGCCGTGCCCGGGCCAAGACCTCGGCGCTGTGGATCCTGGGCGGCTCCCGGACGAGGCTGGGAGCCTTGCCGCTCCCCCTTGCCCTCCATGCTCTGGGCGCTCCGGGCTGCTGGCTCTACACCTCGCTCGACGTGACCATGGGCTTTGCCACGAGCAGCAGCGGGGCGGTAGATGTGAAGTTCACGATGCCGAGCAACCCAGGGCTGGCGGGAACAACGCTCTACACCCAGTTCTTCATCTTCGATGTCGGTGCCAACAGCGGCAACTTAGTGATGACGGAGGGCGGGCAGTTCAAGGTAGAGTTCTGAGCTGGCGGCCAGCTAGAGCGTCGGTGCTGGGCTGCCACGCTTGCCAGCCCAGCCCGGATAGCTCGCGGCGAACCACTCGCGCAATTCGGCTTCCTTAGCTCCTGAGTGGATCCTCTCGCGGACTTGGGCCAGCAGCTGCTCGAGGAAGTAGATGTTGTGCATGCTCAATAGGATGGCCCCGAGCATTTCGCCGCACTGGGCCAAGTGCCGCAGGTAGGCTTTGGTAAAGCCGCTGCAGCAGGGGCAGCCGCAGTCCTCTTGCAGGGCCGAGAAGTCGTCCTTCCAGCGGGCGTTCTTGATCTTGATCTTGCCGGCCGGGACGTAGACCAGGTTGGTGCGGCCGTGCCGGGTCGGAGAGACGCAGTCGAACATATCGATGCCGCGCAGCACCGACTCGAAGATGTCATCGGGGTGGCCGATGCCCATCAAGTAGCGGATCTCCTGCTCGGGTAGGTAGGGCAGCGAAGCCTCCACCGCCTGGTCCATTTCGGGTTTTGATTCGCCGACCGAGACGCCGCCGACGGCGTACCCATCGAAGCCCAGGCGCACCAGCGTCTCCGCAGACTCCCGGCGCAGGGCGCGGTCCATGCCGCCTTGCACGATACCGAACAAGGCCTGGCCGCAGTCTTTGCCGCCGCGCTCTTGGTGGATCCTCTTCGCCTCGCCGGCCCAGAGCAGGGTGCGCTTGTGCGCGCGTTCGAGCTGGCGGCGGCTGGCGTCATGTGGAGAACACTCGTCGAGCACCATCGCGATATCCGAGCCGAGCTGGCTTTGGATCCGCAGGGCGGTTTCGGGCGAGAGGTAGAGTTCCTGGCCGGTGTTTTCGCCGGCAAAGCGGACACCATCGTCATTGACGCTGCGTTTGCCAGCTAGGGAGAAGACCTGGTAGCCGCCGGAGTCCGTGAGTATCGGCCCCTTCCAACGCATGAACTGGTGCAGTCCACCCGCTTGCGCAATGAGTTCGCTGCCGGGGCGGATGGCGAGGTGGTAGGTGTTGGCAAGGATCAGCTCGGCGCCCAGCTCCGCGACTTGTTCGGGGAACATTCCCTTGACCGTGGCTGCGGTGCCGACGGGGGCGAAGCAGGGGGTCTCGAAGCTGCCGTGGGGCGTGGTGTAGCGTCCTCGCCGCGGCCCGATTGCGCTCCCGCGTAGGAGCTCGAAGTGATGGCTCATAGCGATGATTCTGCCGCGGGGGGGCGTCTTTGCATCTACTTGCGGCCACCTATAGTCTCCTGCTTTTGACAAGCGAAGGGGGACGCATGCCCAACTACGACTACGTCTGTGACAGCTGCGGCCACGAGTTCGAGGAGTTCCAGAAGATCTCGGACGAGCCGCTGAAGACCTGTCCCAAGTGCAAGAAGAAGCAGCTGCGGCGGCTCTTCGGCAGCGGGGCCGGGATCCTGGGCACCAGCAATAGCCCGAAGAGCAGCGACAAGACCCCGCCCTGTGGCTCGGGTGGTGGCTGACCGGTGATGTAGCAGCACCGTGTGTGCTGCCTGTTCGTTTTCGGGGGGAGCGGCGGTAAGCGGCCGCTAGTCCCGCTCGATCTTCGCCCCGGGATACTCGATCTTCGCCCCGGGATAGTAGTGCTGGAGGATGCTCTGCCAGCTCCAGCCCTGGCGGGCGTAGCCTTCGGCGCCCCATTGACAGAGTCCCACGCCGTGGCCGAAGCCTCGCCCGTAGATGACTCGTCCTTCACCGGTCTTTCTCAGGTCCTCGATCCAGTTGCTGCGCAGGCGGAGTTCTCGGCGCAGCTTGTCGCCGCTGACTTCGACCGGCGGGCCGATGGGGGCGGTGAGGCGGAGGCGCTTCCAGTCACCTCGGCCGCTCTGCTCAAGGAGCTGGACCGAAGTCGGTGGGGCGGCCAGGCCGAGCAGACTCCAATCTTCGGCGGCGATCTGCCGCGTCCAGCGGTAGGTCTTTGCGGAGATGATGCAGCCGCGACATTCGACGCTAGGCATCGTGCCTTCGGGTACGTCGCGCATGCACTCGTGGGCATCACGGGTTCGCCCGCCGCAGGTGGAGCTGTAGTAGGCGCGCAGGATGCGGCCGTTTTGCTTCAGGACCAGGCCCTGGGTGGCGGCGACGGCTCGCAGGATGCGTGGGTGCTTGCTGATGCCGCTGAAGACCTGGGAACGCTGATCGCCGAAGACATCGTAGTCGCGCGATTGCGAGCGCCGCATCGACTCCAAGACGTAGCTGCGTGCTGCAACGGCCTGGGCGGCGAGGGCTTCTGGCGAAAAGCTGGCCGACATCTCGCGGGCCAGGACGCCGCTTAGGTAATGCTCCAGTTCGATGTGGGGGATGACCCGCATCCCCTGCCTGCCCTGCTTCAGGACCAGGGCTCCGAACCAATGCTGAGCCGTTTCCGAAGCGTCCAGTCGGGCGAGAGCTTCGCCCTTCCATTCGATGAGCAGTGAGCGGGTACTCAGATCCAGGCTTGCGGGAGCCGGGCTTCGGACCTGGATGCCCTTGGGCCCCGGCGAGATCTGCAGCAGTTTGTACTGGTTCTGGGGAGCATACTCTTTGTCTTCGATGAGGATCCGCAGCCCCTGTTCATTGCGCAGCTCGAGGCTCCTTGCCCGCGAATGCACGAGGACCCGGACGGTCTTGTTGGAGGGACGGAGATGGGGGATGGGCTCGGGACCAAAGCCGGCGAAGACCCAGAGCAGGATGCCCAGGATCGTGGCGCCGGCAACGGCAAGCGCCTTGATTTGAAGGCGGGGGCGGGAGCTGCCGGAGTGCAGGCCCGCCTTGTCTTCTGTTCTGCTCACGATTCGAAATCGAGCTGGGTTTGGATGCTGCCGTCTTCGTTTTCAAGTAGGCATCCCGGAGCAAGGGGCAGGCCGAGGTGGGCGAAGGCGCGTCCGGTGGGCACGCGGCCCCTGGGGGTTCGTGACAGCAGGCCGAGGCGGAGCAGATGCGGCTCGTGCACGGCTTCGATCGTGTCCTCACTTTCTCCAACGCAAGCCGCCAGGGTTTTGAGCCCGACCGCTTGGCCGCCGCGCTGGCAGAGGACGTTGAGGATCTCACGGTCGAGCCCCTCGAGGCCAAGTTCGTCGACACCCAGGGCTGCGAGGCCTTGCCCTGCGGATTCGTAGCTCAGCTGCTCAAGCCCGGCGACTTGGGCGAAGTCACGGAGCCTGCGGAAGAGGCGTAGGGCGACGCGTGGCACGCCTCGCGAGCGGGCGGCGATCAGGGCCGCGGCCTCCGGGCTGGTGCCGTAGCCGTAGAGCCGTGAGGCGCGCTCGACGATGGCGATAAGGTCGTTTTCGGGGTAGGGCTGGAGTCGCTCGGTGATGCCGAAGCGATTGCGGAAGGGGGCGGCGAGCAGGCCCTCTCGAGTGGTTGCGCCGACCAGGGTGAAGGCGGCGAGGGGCAGGCGGATCGAGCGGGCGGCGGGGCCCTGGTCAATGGTGATGTCGATTGCCTGGTCTTCCATCGCCGAGTAGAGGAACTCCTCGACGGTCCGCGGGACCCGGTGGATCTCGTCCAGGAAAAAGACGTCACCCGTGGCCAAGCGGGTCAGCGTGCCCACGAGGTCCTTTGGGCTAGCCAGGGAGGGGCCTGAGCTGACCACGACTTGGGTGCCCATTTCCCGGGCGATCAAGAAGGCCAGGGTGGTCTTGCCGAGGCCCGGGGGGCCGCAGAAAAGGATGTGGTCCAGCGGCTCCTGGCGTTGTTGGGCCGCACGGATGGCGATTTCGAGGTTCTGGCGCAGCTGCTGCTGCCCGACGAAGTCCTCCAGTCGCTTGGGACGAAGCGCCCTGTCAAATTCTGGCTCTTCACCAGGGCCTGCCTCGCTCTTGGTCCAGTCGTCGCCTGATTTCATCGCTCCCCCTTCGAGCGGCGGAGCTTACCAGGCCGTTGAAAGCTGCGCACGGCGACAAAGCACCGACTGCGACGCCCATTCAGCAGCATCAAGCCTCGGCGAATCCGTCGATTCGTCGGCGTTTCCTCGTGGCCATGGGGAGCCGAATCCAGCCCTTCCCTCGCGGGCCTTTCAGGCAGCCTGATAGCAGTCCAGAGCCTATGGCAGAACAGGTGAACTCTGGGGAGGCAGCGGCTAAGATCCCGCCCCTTCGTGGACCCATGCTGTGCCTTGGGCGTCTAGGCCCCTCGAATCGTGCGGAGTCGCACGCTTCGGAGTGCCGACCGCACGGCGCTTTCGGAGCCAGCTCTGGGCCGCGATCGCGCCCCTTGGGGTGATCTTGCTAAGCTGTTGTCCTGTATCCTTTTAAGAGCGACGATTCTGCTGCGTTCTCTGCTCTGAACGCGGCACGTCTCTTGCAAATCCTGTGTCGGTTTCTGTGGCATTCGATTCCTTCCTTGCCACGGATGCTTCGAGTTGGCTCGAAGGCTGACCCAGATCAATCCGACTTGTCGGTCCCACGCCGGCAGGTCGACCGCTGCCCTCAGGTGTGACTATGACCTTAGGTGTGAATTCGACCTCAGGTGTGAACTCGCCGTCCGCACGGACCGAAGTCTCTCCCGAGCCGAAGCGCGGATCGCGCGCTCGCTTCCTGTCTTACCTACAGAGCCAAGCCCTGTGGGCTTGCTGCCTAGCTATTGCGCTGGTCGGGCTGAGTGCCTGCGGTGGCGGCGGGCAGCCTGGGGATTCCCGCAATCGTGGTCCCTTCGAGGTTTTGTTGGCGACTACGGGCTCGGGGCAGATCTATCCCTACCGCATCGCGCAGGCGGATTCCTTGGGGAATCCGACCTCGACCATCCTCGATATCACCAACGCTTCGGTGCTGAAGAAAAACGTCAGCTCGAACAACTCGGTGCTTCCGGTGGGGACCTGGCCGACGACGGCAGAGCTGCCGGATGGTTCTCCTGGCAACCACTTCGTGCGGATCCGCTTCAGCCACGATCTGAAGGCTGCTTCGATTCTGTCCACGAAGATTAGCGACCAGAGCAACTCGGGGCTGACCGGCGCCATCCAGGTGCTCGCCTACAACCCGGCTACCGAGTCCACGAGCTTTGTCTCAGGGCAGGGCTTCGTCGGGGGCTACACCAACTACCTCAATGCGGCGACCGGCAAGGTCGAGCTCGTGCAGGCCGTGACGTGGGACAACGGCCTGCAGGTTCTCGACTCGCGAGCCAGCGGTTTCCCGACGGGCTTTACCGGGTCGGAGTCTCTCGTCGCGCCCAATACTTTTGTCTTCGTTCCGGATGACGATAACGATCTCGACGTTTTCGACACCTTCCCGGCAGGGCAGATCATCAAGATCGTCTGCACTCCTGCGGTTCTCGACTATCGCGATCGCCCGCTGGTGACCGAGGTCAAGACCGCAACGACGGTCGGTGCCGATACGATCGCCCCCGAGGTCGTCGGTTGGAGCCAGGCCAGCACCGGCGGTCTGCAGATTCAGCCGGCGAACGGAGCTGTCGGGGTGAGCCCGCTGGTCACCCTCAAGATCAACTTCAGTAAGCCTGTCCAGCCGCGGGACGTGGGGACCTTCTTTTCGACCACCAATCTCGTGCCCAGTGAGCGCGGACTCAACCTCTCGGCCTCGGTCTCGAACACGGTCTTCTCGATCAACTACTACGCCGATCCGATCTCGCACGGTGACCTGACGACTTACTACGTGCGTCCGGCCTACCCGCTGCCGAGCAACTCGCTCATTACCTTCAAGGTCAACACGACGATCAATTCGATCGCCAACGTGAAGCTGAGTAAGAGCATCAATACGACCTTCGCCACGGGTTCTGGGCCAGGTCTGGTCAACGCGCCCGTCGCCCCGGAGGCCATCTATGTCGGGCGTAGCGGTTCCAACCCGGGTCTTTCCGTGATCGATATGAACGGTTTTGGCCAGGGCACCGGTGACCTCGCGACCTCGAACTTTCCGAACAACCTCAACCTGAAGAACCCTGGTGTTGTTCCGAACATCTCCCCTGGCACATCGAACCTCGATGCTGGTGGTGCTGGCCCCCTGACTCTGGCCGCTGACAGCAATGGCAGCACTCTTCTTGTTGACTCGAGCGTGATCAACCAGATCGAGGACATCCACATCGGTCAGCCCCTCGATAAGATCTTCAACAACACCAATATCAATGCCTTCGCGACCAACGCCAACCAGGTGAACCCCTTCTCTGGTTCGAGTCAGCAGGCTTGGGGTAACTCGATTTCTGTCGCTCCGCACCCGAACCCGCCGAAGTTCGTGTCTCCGCCGCCAAACCCAGGCCGCAACATCATGGCCGAGGAGCCGTCAGTCACCAGCGCGACGGGCACCGGTGGCGTGTTGCAAACTTGCTCGGCTAGCCCGATGAACCGGATGGTGATCGGCAACCCGTTCAAGAAGGATGGCACCCAGGGCATTTTCTATACCCGCTTCCCCGGCCTCTTTAACGGGCCGGTGCCGGCACCTGGGTCGCCGACCCCGGCGGTTCCCTTCTGCCCCTATACGTGTCGACAGCAGATCGGCCACTTCCTCTATGTGCTCGATCGTGGCAAGAAGCAGATCCTGGTGCTGAACAGCAACCGGATGCAGGTGCTCGAGACGATCAAGATGACCGATCCGGTCGCGATGTCGATTTCGCCCAATCTGAAGCGTCTGGCCGTTTCTAACTACTCGTCGAACTCGGTCAGCTTCGTCGATATCGACCCCGCGTCGCCGACCTTCCACCAGATCGTTAAGGTCACCCGCGTCGGCGCTGGGCCCGAAGGGCTCGCCTGGCAGCCCGAAGGCGAGGACCTGCTCGTGGCCTGCCGCATCGACAGCTCGGTCTACATCCTGCGAGGCACCGACCTTGAGGTACGAAAGAACGTCGCCGGTCAGGTCAACAACCCGATCGACGTCGTGGTGACTTGCCGTCAGGTTGGCCAGGGGGTCGGCTTCTCCACCGGTCTCTATTTTGCCTACATTCTGAATGGCGATTCGCGCGGCTCGATCACGGTCTTTGAGTCTGGCCCCGACGGTGTCAACGGCATTGGCTTCGACGATACGGTTGGGGTCCCCGAGGCGGCTGTCTTCCCAGGGGCAACGACCATGCAGGTCGACTACCAATCCTTCCCCTCGGCGATTTGGGTGGCGCATCGCGACAACCGCGGTCGTGGCCAAGTTAGCCACCTAGAGCTGACTTCGAGCCCGAACGGTCCAACGCCGATTACCCAGAACCAGGGCGGGGGGCAGCAGATTCCCCCGACCTTCCGTCAGCGAGTTTGGAGCGTCACCGGTCGTCTCGGCGGCGATGCCGGCAAGGGCCTCTTGTCCGGCGATTCGCCGATCGACATCGCCCTCGATGACCTTAACAACTCCGGCGCTCTTGCCGACTCGCCGAGCTCGCAGGTTTCGAACTTGGTCTATGCCGATCACAGCGGCAAATCGCAGATCAAGAGAACCTCGAACGGCCAGACCGTGCCTTCAACGACTCCGCGTTTCCTTCTGGTCGCACTGAGTGACACCGGCACGGTGGATGTGATCGAGGTCGATAGCGGCAAGATCGTCAAGACGATCAAGGCAACGGGCGTGTCCTGCTTGTCCCACTACTGGCGTCAGTAGTGCATACAGCGATGACTGATGGGGCGAGGCCTCTGGGCTTTGCCCTCTTTCTTTAGAACACCTGTCGGGCACTGGCCCGACGCCCCCTGGTCCGGATGCGTATGCAAGCGCATCGAGATGCCCCGCACTGCAGGGCGCACTAGGAGAAGCAATGCGAAGCACCCACAGGATTTTGAGTTCCTTCGTCGTGGCTGGCAGCCTCGCGCTCGCTGGCTGCAGTGGGGGGGGTGCTCCTGGCGATAGCCGGAACATCGGCCCGTTCAACCTGACCCTGGCCTCGACCGGCCTCGGACAGATCTATCCCTACAGAATCGCCCAGCTCGATGCCTTTGGGCTGCCCTCGACGACCATCCTCAACGTCAGCAGCAAGGCGCAGCTCAACGCCAACATGACCCAGGACAACGGCCTCCTGCCGCCTGCCACCTGGAGCACGACGGCCAAACTGCCGAATGGCAATCCGGGGAATCAGTTCCTTCTGCTGCGCTTCAGCCACGACCTGAAGGCCAGCTCCATCCTCTCTAACTTGGCCAGCAACCAGACCAACTCGGGACTGACCGGTGCGATCCAGCTGTTGATCTACAACCCGGCCACCGAAGTCCAGGCCACCATTCGAGGGCGGGGCTTCGTCGGTGGCTATACCTATTACGACAACCCGTCGACGCCCGAGTTCGACCTGACCTTGACCCAGGCGGTGTCCGTGAACTCCGCCGGCACGGTCACGGTCCTCGACCAACGTGCCGCCGGTTTCCCGCTTGGTTTCGATGGGGACAAGGATCTCGTTTCGCCCAAGAGCTTCGTCTTCGTGCCCGACCTAGACGGCAACCTCTCGACGCAGGAGGCCTTTGCCGACCAGGTTGCTGCCGGTTCCTTGATCCGAATGATCGTGGGCTCTTCGGTCCTCGATTTCCGTGACAAGCCTCTTGCCATGGAGGTCTCCGTCGCCACCACCCCGCGTGCCGATACCGTTGCTCCCGATGTCCTCGGCTATAGCAAGGTGGCGACGAAGAATGTCGGGATCACACCCGGAAATGGCCAGACCGGGGTCAGGCCGACCACCCCGATCCGGGTGAGCTTCACCAAGCCGGTTCAGCCTCGGGACGTAGGGGAATTCTTGTCAAGAGGGCATCTGGTGCCCGCCATCCGCGGCGTCTCCCTGAATGCGAAGATTGCGACCGTCTCGACCCAGGTTCTCTACTACGCCGAACCGGTCTCGATGGGCGACTTCATGAACTACATCGTGACGCCTGCTTCCCAGTTCCCGAGCAAAGTGGAGGTGACTTTGGGCGTCAATGCCACCATCCACGACTTGACCGGCCAGGCCATCGGCCATCCTTTGGCGACGACCTACACGACAGGTGTGGGCCCAGGTATCGTCAATGCGCCAGTCAGCCCCGAGGTGATCTACGTTGGGCGTGCTGGGGCGAATGCTGGCGTTTCGGTGATTGACCTCAATGGCTTCGGCCAAGGCACCGGCAATATCAATGACACCAATTGGCCGAACAACCCCAACATCGGCAAGGCCGGCGTTTCGCCCATTTTGCAGCCGGGGCGCACCAACTTCGATGCTGGCGGCCGCGGTGCTCTGACCCTGACCCAGGACTCCAATCTCAATGACCGTTTGATCGACAGGTCCACGGTGACTCAGGTTGGCGACATCCACATCGGGCAGCCGCTCGACAAGATCTACAACAACAGCAACATCAACGGCTTCGCTTGGGACAACAACCAGGTCAACCCCTTGACCGGTGGCACCGCGAACGCTTGGGGCAACTCGATCTCCATTGCTCCCCATCCCAACCCGCCGCGTTTGGTCTTCCCACCTGCTAACCCGGCTTTTGGTATCTGGGGCGAAGAGCCCAGCGTCAAATCCAGTGGGCCCGCCTTCATTCCCGGCGAGATCATGACCTCCCATCCCCCCGTGGGGCCCTGCCGGCGGACACCGATCAACCTGCTCGTCCGGGGCAACCCCCATGGAAGTGCAACGGTTGGTGATCTGGGGATCTACGGTGGCGTCTCGAATGGTGTCTTCCACGGGCCGCAGCCGGCGCCGGGAACGCCCACACCCTCCATTCCCTTCTGCCAATACACCTCGCGCCAACAGGTCGGTCATTTCCTGTATGTGCTCGATCGTGGCAAGAAGCAGATCATCGTCCTGAACAGCAACCGTTTCACGGTGCTTGAGACCATTCGGATGGCGGATCCCTATTCGATGGCGATCTCGCCGAACTTGAAGCGTCTGACCGTGACGAACTTCTCGAGCAATCGGGTTTCGGTGGTCGACATTGATCCCGTCTCGACGACCTTCCACCAGGTTGTGCAGGAAGTCAGAGTCGGCAAGGGGCCGACCGGCATCGCCTGGCAGCCTGAGGGAGAAGACTGCCTCGTCGTCAACCAACTCGACAACTCGATCTCGATCCTTCGCGGCACGGACATGGAAGTGCGCAAGACGGTTTCGGGCTTCATCAATGAGCCGATCGAGCTGGCTATCACTCCGCGCCAGGGCAATATCGGATTTAGTACAGGGATCTACTTCGCCTACGTTCTCAACCGTAACGGGTCGATCGCCGTCTTCGAATCTGGGCCTGATGGCGTGAACGGTATTGGCTTCGATGATCTCGTCGGTATCCCACGCAACGCACGATTCTCGAACGCAACGACCCTGCAGGTCGATATCCAAGCGCTGTCCAGTGGTTCGGCGATCTGGGTGTGCCACACCAGTCCCGAAGGCGATGGCCAGGTCTCGCACTTCGAGCTGACTTCCAGCCCGACGGGCCCCAAGCCCATTAACTCGACGAGTGGTGGTGGCCTTCTGCCTCCTACCTTCCGTGAGCGTGAGTGGAGCGTCACCGGCAAGATTGGTGGGCGTAGCGCAACGACTCCGGTCCGAGATCTACTCTCGGGCAAGTCGCCCATCGATATTGCTAGCGACAACCTCCTGAACTACGGCGCCAATGCCGACGCTCGCAGCACCATCGTCTCCAACCTGACCTACGCTGACCACAGTGGTAAGAGTATGGTCAAGGCCGGCAACATCGCTTCGCGGCCACGCATGCTCTTCATTGCTCTGGGTGACACGGGCAAGGTCGACGTCGTTGAACTCGATACGGGCAAGGTCATTCGGCGCATCTCCGTTCCTGGTGTGACTTCGGTCACCGACTACTGGCGTCAGTAATCCAGCCCGTCTTCCCGTCAGTCCTCCCCTCAACCTTCCAGTATTGGGGGCATCCCTTGATGGGGGCGGCTGGCTGAGGCCTTTCGCTCGCGGCGAACGCGAGCTAAGGGTTCGCGAGAGAAAAACGGTCGGCCAGAAGCGATGAGCTTTGGTCGGCCGTGTTCCTTTTGCCACAGCGTGGCTGCAGGGGGGAAGCTGTCTTTGACCCAGAAATACGGCTAGATCAGTGGGAGACGCTTTGAACTTTCACCCGACCCAAGGTGCTTCCGCTTCCAATAAGCATCCCAGGGCCAAGGATTCTGCTGAGGAACTCTACCTCGGGCACGAGCCGGATTCTCGCCAGGTGCGGGCCATGTTTGCCGGCGTAGCTCGCCGTTATGACTTCCTCAATCGCAGCCTTTCGGTGGGCGTCGACACGATTTGGCGGCGGCGGACGGTGAAGCGGGCCTTGCGGGGACGGCGCGCCGAAGATACCGAGGTCTTGGACCTCTGTACCGGCACGGGGGATTTGGCTCTCGCCTTTGCCCAGCAGGGCTGCGCGGTGCTGGGCTTGGACTTCTGTCCTGAGATGGTCGTGCTCGGCGAGGAGAAGCGGCAGAAGCGCTTGCCGAAGCAGGCGAAGCTGCAGCGGCTGCGTTTTGGCGTCGCAGATGCCCAGGCGCTTCCACTGCCAAACGATGCCTACGATGTCGCGACCGTGGCTTTCGGCATCCGCAATGTCCAAAACCCCCTGCGGGGGCTGCGAGAGCTGGCGCGGGTGCTACGGCCTGGCGGCCTGCTCTTGGTTCTGGAGTTTGCTCGCCCGCGGACGCCGGTGCTCGGCCCGCTCTATCTCTGGTACTTTCGCCACATCCTTCCCAAGCTCGGCAAGCTGCTTTCGCCTGGCTCTCGTGATCACGATGCCTATGGCTATCTGCCCGAGTCGGTGATGAGCTTCCCAGAGCGGGAGGGTTTTACCCGGCTGATGCAGGAGGCCGGTCTCGAAGACTGCCGCTACACAGCCTTCCATATGGGGATTGCGGCGCTCTACCAAGGGCGGGTGCCTGGGGAGGGCAGGTGAGACGCTTCGCCGTCGGGATGAGCGGAAGCAGCGGTGCCATCTATGGACTGCGGCTTGTGGAGGCTTTGACGGCAGCGGGGCATGAGGTGGAGCTCATCGTCTCGGAGCCGGCTCGCCGAGTACTGAAGTACGAGGAGGGCCTGGATCTGCTGGCGAAACCTCTTCCCGTGGAGGAACTCTTTGCGCATCCAGAGAGGATCCACCTGCATGACAACAAGGCGGTGGAAGCAGCGCCGGCCAGCGGTTCTGCCGGGATCGAAGCTGTTGTGATCTGCCCCTGCTCGATGGGGACGCTGGCGCGCGTAGCGCATGGCTACTCCATTGGTCTCATCGAGCGCGCTGCCGATGTTGCGATGAAGGAGGGGAGGAAACTCCTCATGGTGCCGCGAGAGACTCCTCTCTCGGTGATCCACCTCGAAAACATGCTCAAGCTGGCGCGACTGGGGGTGGTGGTGATGCCCGCCAGTCCGGGCTTCTATCACCGGCCGAAGAGCTTTGAGGATCTAGTCGACTTTGTGATCGGGAAGATCCTGCATCGGCTCGATGTCGATAACCCCGTGCACAAGCGATGGGAGACCCCGGTGAATCCTCCTGCTGGCGACGCCACGCTGGGCGAGATCTACGAGGATGGGCAGTCGTGAGTGCTATCGAAGCTGTTGGGCGTTGGCTGTCGCTGGTCAAGTTCTCGCATTCGATCTTCGCCCTGCCTTTCGCGTTGATGGCGCTCTTGATCGCAAGCGGCGGCGCCCCCAGTCTTCGGCTGCTGCTGCTGGTTATCCTCGCATCGGTCTTTGCGCGGACGGCGGCGATGGCCTTCAACCGCTGGGCCGATCGCGATATCGACGCGCAGAACCCGCGCACCCAGGGGCGTGAGATCCCCTCGGGGCAGCTCTCGGCTAGGGCGGTGCTGGCGATGACGGTGCTGGCGAGCGGTGGCTTCGTCCTCTGCGCCTGGGCTTTGGCGCCGATTTGCCTCTACTTGAGTCCGATCGTCTTGATCGTTCTCCTTGGCTACAGCTACACCAAGCGCTTCACCTGGGCCTGCCACCTCGTGCTGGGGCTGGCTCTTGGCCTGGCGCCGATGGGGGCCTGGATCGCCGCCAAGGCGAGCCTTGAGGGGTCCTTGGCGGTGCCGTTCTACCTGGCGCTTGCGGTGTTGAGCTGGGTTGCCGGCTTCGATGTGATCTATTCGCTGCAAGACGACGACTTTGACCGCGGGCTCGGTCTGCACAGCATCCCCGAGCGCTTTGGGCGCTGGGGGGCTCTGATTCTCTCAGCGCTCCTGCACCTGGTGACCCTGCTGTTCTTCGTTCTTACCGGGCTCGCCGCTGGTCTTGGCGTTTTCTACTGGGTTGGCGTTGGGCTGAGCGGCGCCTTGCTTGTATGGCAGCACACGTTGATTCGCCCGAGCGATCTGTCACGGGTGGGCGCGGCTTTCTTCACCGCCAATGGCCTCTTGAGCTTGGTTCTGGCCTTGTTGACCGGACTCGATCTCTGCTTGCGCTAGGGGGGAAGGCCCAAAGGGCTCGCCATTGCTGCTGGCTGGCCCCCTGGCCCAGCTCCGCCTTCTCAGAGCCGTCCGGTCAGCCGCTGCCACTCGCGGATGTGCCTACGGCACATTTCCTCTTCTCTGTACCGGTCGATTACGTGGGCGCGAAGCACTTGGCTCAGCGAGCTTCGGGCTTCGGCATTGCTGAGCAGGCTCTGCATCGCTGCCGCCAGGGCCTCTGGATTCTGGGAAGGCACGACGAGCTGCTCTAGGGAGTCTGGGAGCATCATGCGGACGTCGCCGACATCACAGGCGACGACCGGGCAGCCACAGGCCATGGCTTCCAGCAGGCCGACGGGCATCTGCTCGCTCTTTGAAGGTAGGACGTAGAGGTCGAAGCTCTGATAGGCCCGTCGCGGGTCGGCCATGAAACCCGGCAAGTGCAGGCGCTGGGCAATGCCGAGTTCGCCGGCCAGGGAGAGGATGCGCTCTTTCTCGCTGCCTTCGCCGACCAGGACCAGCTGCGGCTCGCCTTCGAGCTTGGCAAAGGCCCTGACCAGGTTCGCGTGGTCCTTCTCGCCGCGCAGGTGGCCGACGGCGCCGATGATGAAGGCGTCCTTGTCTAGCCCGAGACTCTTGCGAGCATCCTCTCTCGATCCGGGAGCGAAGCGTTCGGTATCGATGCCGTTGGGGATGCAGAGCAGCCGCGCCGGCTGCACGGACCACTCCTGGGTGGCGATCTTGCGCAGCAACTGCGAGGGCACGATCACGCGATCGGCTCGGTCGAGGAGGGCGATGCGGGCCAGGGAGCGGCGTCGCTTACGCACCTGAACTTCGTCGGGGCCGAAGCCGTCCTCGTGGTGGAGCAGTGGCACCGAACCCTCGAGCTGGCAGGCGAGGACGCTGTCGATGGCGCCCCAGTTGTAGGTGAGCACCAGCTGCGCTTGCTGCTTGAGGAGAAGGCCGAACATGGCGAAGGCTTGCAGAGGGCCGCGCCCGCGGGGAGCCGAGAGGTAGCGAACCCCTAGATCCTCGGGAATGCGTTCCCGGCAGCCGTAGCGCCCATCCATGGCGACGACCACATGCTCGAACTCGTCCTTCGCTGCAGCGAAGAGCTGGGCCGTGCGCACCTGCGGCCCGCCAGCGTCGAAGGTCGAGAAAACGTGGAGGAGCTTGGGGCGGCTCATGGCTCGCGCGAGAGGGTCTCGTCCAATACCTCACGCCAGAACTCGCCTTCGTCGCTGCAGGGCTGCCAGCCAAGCAGCTCCTTGGCCTTGCTGCAGTCGAGCCAAGGGCGCAGGGCTCGCGATTTGAGGTCGCGATAGCTTGGCCATTCGTTGCCGGGCTTGCGGCAGACGAACTTGATACCCCACTTGCAGATCTCGCCGATTTGCATGCGCCAGAGCGGCTGGGCGTGGAAGACCAGCTTGCGTCCACTCGCCTCTCCCAGACGACGAACGTATTCCTGGGCGTTTGGTCGCACGTCGCCGGCGAGGTTGAAGGTCTCGCCGATAGCGGCCTCCTTCTCCATCGAAAGCACCAGGGCCTTGGCGACATCTTGGGCGAGGACGAAGGGCAGTGGCGTGGTGCCGGGGCCCCAGCCCACACAGTGCCGATCGTTGGGCCAGAAGCCGGCGCCGGAGTGGTAGGGTCGACCGCGCCGCCCCAGCACCACGGCGGGGCGATGGATGACCAGCTTTAGGCCGCTTTCCTTGGCCACGTCCTGGAGGATCCGCTCGCTTTCGATTTTGGCCCGGGCATAGAGGCTGCGGCCGCGCGGCTGCGGGTCGCAGCCGTCGCTCTCGGTGACCCGACCCTCCTTGTCGCCGAGATAGACTCCGGCGATGGTGCTGGTGAAGACGAAGCGATCCACGCCCTCGTCGGCGGCAATGCGGGCCAGGCTTCGCGTGGCTTCGAGCCCGTGCTTCCGGGTCTCGTCCCAGGTATTGCCCATGGCGGTTGCGAGGTGGAAGACAGCCCGGCATCCACGGATTTGTTCGCGCAACTGGTCTTCGTCGTACAGGGTGCCATAGACGGGCAAAACGCCGTCGTCTCGCAGCCAGGGCGGCAGGAGCCCAGAGCGGCGCAGAAAGGCGCGCACCCGGTAGCCCGACCGTCGTAGCTCCTCGACAAGGTGCCCACCGATGAAGCCGTTCGAGCCAATGACCAGGACTTCGTCTCCCGGGGTCTGGGCGTAGGCGGCGCTTCGTTGCTCGAGGTCGAAGTGAGCATCCTCTTCGGGCTCAGGTAAGCCGCTGCTCTTCCAGATACTCTCGACCATTGCGACGACGTTGCGGCCGGCCTTAGCGTCTTCGCTGGGCTGGCGGCCTTCGGCCAGAGCGTCATGGAAGGAGAATACTCCCCCACGCATCGAAGCGTAGAAGGGGTCATTGCGCTTGCGCAGCTTGGCGAGCCCGAGCACGTAGTCCCAGAAGGCTTTCTTGCCGGCACGCCTGTGCGCCTTCGCCATACGCTTGTGGTTGCGCAGGCTGTCGAGGAAGTCCGGGCCCGGGGTCTTTTCGATGGCGGTGACGCCGCCGTGGACCAGGTCGCATTCTAGGGCGCCATCGGGTCCGAGGACGCGCAGCCGCGCTTCGAGATACTGCCGCCCAAAGCCCATGGCGACACTGGCGCTCCCGCGCTCGCAGCGGAGGTTCGCGTGCCAGCTCTTGTAGAAGCGGCGGCTATCCCAGAGCAGGACACCATCACCGCCACTTGCCCGAATCTCTTGCGCTGGGCCGAGCAGGGCGTGGACCAGGCTGAGAGGATGCACCGCGGCTTCGAAGAGCACGTGAGAGGGGTGGGCAAAGAGCCAGCCTTCAAACTGCTTTAATGCCAGCTGCCGCATCGGAACGTTGCTGATCGCGAGCACGTGTTCGGCCGGGCCGATTTCACCGGCCGCAAGCCGCTGTCGTAGCTCGAGGAAGGCGGGGTGCCCACACTGGCTGTGGTTGACTCCCAGTGGAACCTGGTGCTGCTCTGCCAGAGCGATGAGTTCGTCGGCTTCGCTGAGGCTGGTGGTGAAGGGCTTCTCGACGAGGGTGGCAATGCCGGCTTCGAGCAGCTCGCGGGTCACCTGGAGGTGCAGCTGCGGCGGCACAATGACGTGGGCAGCGTCGGGCTTGGCCTCGGCCAGCATCTCGGCGACGCTTGCGTAGCTATGGGGAATGCTGAAACGACGGGCCAGGGACTCGGCGTTTTGCTGATTCGGGTCGACGACAGCGGAGATCTCGACGTCACGGCGCTCGCGGAGAGGCAGGACGTGGTACTCGGAGATGTAACCTGCGCCGACGATCGCGACGCTGCGTTTGCGCTCGGTGTTCTTCATGCCGGGGTTCTCATCGACCGATGTGGAGCGGATCCGAACGTGACTTGGGGTCCGTGCGAGAAACACACTATGGGAAGGATAGTTCGGAGCCATGCGCAGGGCTCCATGCAAGTTGCCTGGGAATATTCGGCGCTCGCGCAGGGGGGCTGCTTGGCTGGGATGCCCTGAAACCCCAGCCATCCGCTGCGGGCAGTGCTTGCGCTGTGTGACGCGGGATGTCTTTTGTGCTATTTCCCGGAACTGGAAAGCCTAGGGGGTCGGCGAATTCACCTGAGTTTTCGCTGCTAATGGATCGATGGATGGAAGGATGGAAGCCCCCTACATCTGCCTCTTGCGAGACTTCTTCCATGGCTTGCTAGCTATGAGGAACAAGCAAGTGTAAGCCTGGCGAATCCGGCTGTGACCTCTGAGCAAGTGAGCGCACCATGTCCGAAAAATACGTTCCCACTGAGCGTGAGCTGGCCTTTCTCGCCACGATCGAAAATCCTAAGTATGACCGTCAACGGATTAATGGTCTGGCGCCTTTCCTGAAGGAGCGCGCCCCCGAGGACATGCGCCACTTCTACTCGAAGCAGGAGCTGGATGCCTTGCGGGCATTGAAGGGCACCGACCGTGATGTCGAGGCGCGCATGCCGGTGAAGATCACTCGGCATTACTTCGATCTAGCGCTGCGCAGCAAGCCCATCCAAGCGATCGTTAAGGCCACACCCGCCGAGACCCAGAGTCTCGAAGGGGCCGAGGATCCCGGCCACCAGATGGACTTCAGCCCGGTCGAGGGGCTGCTGCACAAGTACGAGATGGGCCTTATGTATGTGGTGTCGACCTGTTCGGCCCACTGCCGCTTCTGCTACCGCGAAGAGCTGATCAGCCAGAAGGAAGTCGAGCGCCACGATGGCACCGTGGCCAAGAAGGGCTTGGCGCGGATTCCTGATGTCGTGAGCTACATCAAGCGCTTCAACGCCGAGGTCGAGGCGAACGGCGGCCGGCACCCCGAATCGGGACGCGAGAAGCTGCGGGAGATTCTGCTCTCGGGCGGCGACGCGATGGTGCTGTCGAACTCGAAGATCGGTGGCTGGTTGGCGGCCCTCGCCGAAACCGGCATCGAGGCGATCCGCATCGGCACCAAGGAGATGGCCTTCTATCCGAAGCGCTTCGATGACGCGTTCTTGAGCATGCTGGATCGCTGGCACGAGATCTATCCCGATGTCGGGCTGCGCTTGATGGTGCACTTCAACCACCCCGACGAGTTCCTGCTCAAGGACGAGAACTGGAACTACGTCCCGGACGAGCAGGGCATCCTCAAGTGGCATCCGGACACCAAGCGGGCGATGACTGGTTTGGTCAAGCGCGGGTGGATTTCGATCGAGAACCAGGCACCGATCATCAAGGACGTCAACGACGATGCGGACGCCCTGCGCATCCAGCAGCGGGCGCTCAAGCGCGTCGGCGTCAACAACCACTACTTCTTCTGTGGTCGTGACATCGTCGCCTACCGGGCCTTCAACGTGCCGATTGAGACGGCCTGGCAGACGCTCAATGAGTCGCAGAAGGGACTCTCCGGCGTCGAGACCCACGCCCGGCTTTCCATCACCCACTACAAGGGCAAGACCGAGGTCGCGGCGGTGACCAACGAGCCGTTGGCTGGGATCCCCGGCACCGAGAATGGCGTTGTGATCTTCAAGATCCTGCGCAATGCCCATTCGGCTCCCGACCGCGGCAAGGTCTGCATCGTGGGCCGTAATCCCGAGGCCATTTGGTTCGACGACTACGCCGACCGGGTGATCTACGACGAAGCGGGCTTGTTCGATTTTATGCGCTTCGTGGAGAAGGCCGGCGATGGGCTGGTCATCGACGAGAAGGCCGCCGAGGCACAGGGGGCCGAGGCGCATCCGAAGACTGATGAGGAGGCGGCCAAAACCGTCTGAGAACGATGATCGACAAGCAGGTCGCCAGCGTGTCGGAGGCGTTGGCCGATGTCTTCGATGGAGCCACTGTGATGATTGGTGGCTTCGGCGAGGTGGGGAGTCCGATCGAACTCATCCACGCCCTGGTCGAGCGTGGGACCAAGGACCTAGTCGCGGTCAACAACAACACCGGCAACGGCGAAGTTGGACTCGCGGCTCTGATCCGGAACCGGCAGGTCCGGAAGATGATCTGCTCGTATCCCCGCTCCTCGCACTCCAAGGTCTTCCCCGAGCTGTATCGCGCCGGCGAGATCGAACTGGAGCTGGTGCCGCAGGGCACCCTGGCCGAGCGCATCCGCGCCGGCGGCGCGGGCATTCCTGCCTTCTACACCCCGACCAGTGTTGGGACTCCGCTCGCCGAAGGTAAGGAGGCCCGCGACTTCGATGGCCGCAGCTATGTGCTTGAGTATGGGCTGCGCGCCGACTTCGCTCTGATCAAGGCGGAGATCGCCGATCGCCACGGCAATCTCCTCTACAAGAAGACCGCCCGCAACTTCAGTCCGGTCATGTGCATGGCGGCGAAGACCACGATCGTTCAGGCGCGCCGGGTGGTGGAGCCGGGTGAGATCGATCCCGAGGCGGTGATTACTCCCGGGATCTTCGTCCATCGTGTGGTCGAGGTTCCCGATCCGGTGCTCGAGTCGGACCTCATAGCAGCAGGGAAGGTGTTCCCGTGAGCGACAAGCCCAAGGCGAGCGTTGGCTGGACTCGGGAGCAGATGGCCGCACGTGCCGCCCAGGACATCCCCGACCACTCCTATGTCAATCTGGGGATCGGCATCCCCGAGCTGGTCGCGCGCTACGTTCCCGAGGGGCGCGAGTTCATCTATCACACCGAGAATGGTCTGCTCGGTATGGGGCCGCCGCCGGCGCCAGGCGAAGAGGATCCTGAACTCATCAACGCGGGCAAGAAGCACGTGACGATGCAGCCGGGTGCGGCCTTCTTCCACCACGCCGACAGCTTCGCGATGATCCGCGGCGGCCACCTCGATGTCTGCGTGCTCGGTGCGCTGCAGGTCGCAGAGAACGGCGACCTCGCCAACTGGTCTACCGGCGAGCCGGGGGCGATCCCTGCCGTGGGGGGCGCTATGGACTTGGTCGCCGGCGTCAAGACCATCTTCGTGATCACGAGCCACGTGACCAAGCATGGCAAGCCCAAGCTGGTCGAGCGTTGCAGCTATCCGCTGACGGCGCTTGGGGTCGTGTCGCGCATTTACACGGACTTGGCGGTGATTGAGGTGAGCCCGCAGGGCTTCCGTCTCGTCGAGTCGGCACCTGGTATTCGTTTCGAGGAGATCAGCGCCAAGACAGGCGCGCAGCTCCACACTTAGCTCTGAGGGAGCAAAATCAGATGAGTCGCAGCTCTGAGCTGTTCGAGCGGGCGAAGCGTGTTTTGGCCGGTGGCGTCAGCCGCAACACGCTCCTGCGCGAGCCCCATCCGCTCTACGCCAAGTCGGTGAACGGCTGTCGTGTCACCGACCTTGATGGCGTCGAACGGGTAGATTTCGCCAACAACATGGCGGCGCTGATCCACGGTCACGCCCACCCTGCCATCGTCGAGGCGGTGGCCGCTCAGCTCTCTCGCGGCAGCGCCTACACCATGGCGAGTGAGGTGGAGGTGGAGTTCGCCGAGCACATGGTCTCGCGTTTCCCGTGGCACGCGCGCATGCGCTTCGTCAACTCGGGAACCGAGGCGGTGATGACCGGGGTCAAGGCGGCGCGGGCCTTTACCGGGCGCCCACGCTTGGCGAAGGTCGAGGGCACCTACCACGGTTCCTACGACTACGCCGAGGTCAGTCAGGCTCCCGGCCCCGATCGCTGGGGTGAATACAACTTCCCCAACTCGGTGCCACTGGCGGCTGGCACGCCGCATGGGGTGCTTCGCGATACCATCATCCTGCCCTTCAACCACCCGCGATGGGCGCGCGAGGTCTTGGATCAGCATCGCGAGGAGATCGCCTGTGTGCTGGTCGACCCGATGCCGCACCGCACCGGGCTGGTTCCCGCCTCACAGGCCTTTTTGCAGGCACTGCGTGACTGGACCCGCGAGGACGGTGCTTTGCTGCTCTTCGACGAGGTGATCACCTTCCGCACCGAAGTCGGCGGCATGCAAGAGCGGCACCTGGTCAAGCCCGACCTGACGGCGATGGGCAAGATGATCGGTGGCGGCTTCCCTGTCGGTGCCGTGGCGGGCAGCGACAAGGTCATGCAGGTCTTCGCCCGCGAGGGGCAGAGTCCGCAGCTGCCGCACTCGGGGACCTTCTCCGGCAATCCGATCACGATGACTGCAGGTCTGACGGCGATGCGCATGTTCGACCGGGCAGCGGTCGAAAAGCTGAACAAGCTCGGCGACTACACCCGCATGCGCCTGAAGGAAGTCATTGCTGAGACCGGTCTCCCGGCCAGTGTCACCGGGGCGGGTTCTGCCTTCCGCATCCATATGAAGGCCGAGCCGCCGAAGGACTATCGGCATGCCTGGCCGACGGAGCAGGAGAAGCAGGCGGAGCGCTTGTTCATCCGCAAGCTCTACGACAACGGCATCCTGATTGTAGGCACCGGTGCCGGCTTCCTCTCGACGCCGATGGGTGAGGAGGAAGTCGAGATCCTGGCCAGGGCCGTGGACGTGAGCCTGCGCGAGAGCTGGGCCGAAGTGCTTGCGGACTGAGCGGAGCCGTCCTGGCCAGCGGGGCGGCTCTTCGCCAGACTAGCGGCGTGCATCTCGACGGAGAGAAACTGCCGCCCCGGCTCACCAAGGTCGCTCGCCAGGAACTCGGGCTCTTGCGTGCCGAGTTCGCTCTGTACCTCGGCTATCTGCTGCTGCCGCTGACCTTTGCCCTCACCTGGGTTCTGGCCCAGGAATACGGCCTGATCAGCAGCTTCCGGGAGATTGCCCTGCTTGTCTTCGGCAGCTTCGTGGCGCCGCCGCTGCTCGCCCGGCTCTTGGTGCGACTCGATGCAGCGGACTTCGATGAGCGGATCGGGGCCCGCGGCGCCCTCTTGGCCTGGCTTACTCGGCCAGGGTGCTTAGCGGGCGAGTTCTTGCGCCGCGACCTTGAGCTATTGGCGCGGGGGACGAGTATTCCGGCAAGACAGGGCAAGCGCCTGCACAAGCTGTTGACCCGCCTCCTGCTCTTCCTTCTGCTTTTCTTGCTCTTTTCACTCTTCCTGCCTGGGCATGCGCCCGGGGCCGGGCTGCTGCCTGGCGCTTCGCAGGGGAGGGAGAGTTCGGCCGGGGGCAGTGGTCGCAAAGGCGAGGGGGAGGCCCAGCGAGAGCAGGAGTCCGGGGGGGCGCCCGAGCAGGCCGCGGCGCAAAAGGAGAATCCTCTTGTAGAGCAGGTGCAGGGCAAGCCCGCGGCTACGCCTGGCGAGCACCAGCCGGAGCCGGCGATGCCGGAGCTGAGCTTCCGCGACCTCGTGGTCTTTCCCGACTTTCGCGAAGGAGATCGAAAGGCCCGTCGCGACACCGGTGAGATCCAGCGCTCGCCTCTGGCCCAGAGTGGCTCTCGGCAGCAGCAGAGCCGGAAGCGTTCTTTCCAGCAGCCCTCGGAGGCGCGGCAGCTTGCCCTGGAGTGGCAGCGACAGCGGGAGCGGGCGCTTCGCCGCGGCCAGCTCAAGAGCTGGGAGGGGCTTTGGCTGCGTCGCTATGGCGAGCTGCTGGAGGCGGGCAAGTGAGTCCCTCGCAGCCGCGGCAAGGCCAGGACTTGGAGGCCGCTGCCACCGGGCGCGAACGCATGGCCGAGATCCTGCCAACCCTCCTGGAGCTTGGCTGCCAGCCGCCCTTCCTGAGCCTGGATGAGCTGGGGCGCTGGCGGGTGCCGAGTGAGTTCGGGGACTTCCGTGGGCACCAGGTCTATACGCCGGGCGACGACCTGCGCTTTCTTGACTGGCGGGTGTTGGCGCGGACCGGCGATCGCATGCTCAAGCGCTTCGATGGCGTCGAGCATCGCCGCCTCTTGCTCCACCTCGACTGTAGTGCCTCCTGTGGCACCCGTGCCGAAGGGCTCCGCGACCTGGTCTCGATCTGGCTGCTGCTTGCTTTGCAGGCCCTCGATTCGGCCGAGCTGGTTCTGCATGGCCCCGGAGAGCGGCTGCAGCGCTTTCGCTTCGAAGGGCCGGCCGACGCGGCGGCGGTGCGCAGCCTGGTGCAGTCGCTGCGTTTCGATGGGCAGCTCGACGCCGGCCGCGTGGCGGATGCTCTCGCGCAGAGCAGTGGGGCGGTGCTGGTCTCGGACTTCATGCCGACCGAGTTTTGGCGCGAAGTCCTGACCCGTGCCGCAGGGCCGGGGAGGAGCATCCTCTGCGCCTTTCCTCGCGCCGGCATCGAGTGCACAGCCGGCGAAGAGCATGCTCTTCGCGGCTCTCTGCGCCTGGAGGATCCTGAAACGGGTCGCCGCTTGCGCGTCGACGCCAGCAAGCGCTTGCTGCAGGCCTTCGCCGCAGAGCAGCGGGCCTGGGAGCGGGAGATGGCCGCGCTCTGTCGCGAGTCGCGGCACCTGTTCTGGGCGGCCGACCTGCCGCGGGCGGAGGCGCGTTTCCAGGTCGAGTCCTGGCTGCCCTTCTTGCTGCATCCGCAGCGGCAGAGGAGGGACGGGTGATCGAGTTCCTGCAGCCCGACCGGCTCTGGTTCTTGCTGGGGCTGCCGTTGCTCTGGCTCTTACATTGGCGTCGCGGCAAGAGAATCCTCTCCGGGCGTCTGGAGATCTGGGAGCGAGCTCTGGCGCGGGTGCCGCGTCAGCGCCGGAGCTGGATGGATCTGCGCTTGTTCGTCTCGCTCTTGATCGCCACGGCTCTGCTCCTCGCTGCTGCCGAGCCGCAGGCTCGCGAGCGGCCGGGCGTGCGCGTGCAGCATGTCGTCGTGGATCTCTCCCCCTCGATGCAGACCCGGGATGTGGCCGGCGGCACTCGGCTGCAGGCGGCGCTTGCCGCTCTTGCTGAGCTGCAGGCGTCCTTGCCCGAGCACGTTCCTCTGCGGATCTGGGGGCTGCGTGCCCAGGGGCTCTTTGCCGGTGCTTTGCAGCCCGATCGCGAGGTCGCTCGCTACGAGCTGGTCGAGCGCTTCGCGGAGTTCGCTGGCGAGGAAGAGGCGCTATGGTTCTTCGGCGATGGTGCCGGGCCCAGCCCTTGGCCGGAGCATGGACCCAAGTGGCTCGCGATGCGCAGCTTTGGCCAGGCCTCGCCCAACAACTCGATACTCTCGGTGCAGGTCGAGGATCCCTGGCCGGGCCCGAGCTTGTCGCTGCGGATCAAGCTTGAGGTCGAAGGCGAGGGCTGTCGTCTGCTCTGCCGCGGGCCGGAGCAGCGCCTGCTGGCGAGCAGCGAGCTGGCGCCCGGCTCCTACGAGCGCAGCCTGGTGCTGCCCCGGCTCTCCGAGCTTGAACTGGCGCTCGAACCTGGCGACGCCTACTCCCTTGATGATCGCTATCTCCTGAAGCCCAAGCCGGCGCTGGCGCCGCTGGTCCTACAGCGGTTGCGAGAGGATGCTCGCAGCAAGGCGTTGGGGCGCTTTTTGCTCGATGCCTTGCAGGGGCGCAGGGCCGAGAGCCACTCGGTTTACCTGTCAGCGACGGGGCCCAGGCTCCTCGTGCAAAGCGGCGGCACCGCTGTCGGCCGGGCCGCGGACCATGAGCGGCGCTTGCTCTTTGGGGTCCAGCTCCCCGGCATGGGGCCTTTGCGCAAGATCGAGGGGCCCTGCGAATGGCGGCGCAGCGACCCGTTGCTCGAAGGGCTGGAGCTCACGACCCTCTCCTGCAAGCAGCGCCGCGTTGCCGCGCGCAGCGCCTTCGCGCCGGGGGCCCGGGTGCTCGCCAGCTACGGGCCTGATCCCTATCTGGTCTTCGATCCCCAGGGGCGCACGCTTTGGATCGGTAGCTGCCTTGAGGATGGCAACCTCGCGGTGCAGGCGGCGCTGCCGGTGCTGCTGCTTCGGGCGCTAGGCGAGTTTCGTGAGGGAGGTGAGGGAGGCGAGGGCACGCAGACGCCGTGGCTCCCCGATCCCGCCGAGCGCTTGGTGGCGGCGCGAGCAGCTCCCAAGGGCCCGAGCGGTTTTAACTACTACCTACCGGCGCGCTCGTTCTGGCCAGAACTGCTGCTCTTCGCCGCCTTGCTGCTCTTGCTGCGCCCTTGGCTGCGCTGAGCCGGCCAGGCCGCGCCCTTAGTTCGCGGCCTTCTTGGCGGGATGGATGTGGGCCTTGCTCGTCATATCGGTGCTCACCTTCTGCTCTCGAGTTCCCATCTTGGTCACGGTCTTGAGCTTCATCGTGATCTTGGCTGTCCCGAAGGGGATCACCCGGTCGAGCAGCAGACGCATCGTGCCCTTGCCTTGACCCACGAGTGACTCCAGGAAAGCCTCTGTGCCTGTGGGCATCCCCACCGTCTTGAGCGCCTGCTTTTCCGCCTTGAACTGCATGGTGAGATCGAGTTGGGCGCTAGCGTCATGGAGTGCGCCGAGTTGGCAGTCGGTGATTCGGCTGTATTTCATTTGTGGCATCTGGATGGGTCTCCTGAGTTGCCACTTGGCGCCGACACCCACCGGCTCCTCGGGCAGGACGAGCGAGAGAGCTTGTAACTGCTGTTTCACCCTGCCCATGGTCTGGAGAACTGAGCTGGGCATGGATTTGGGGAGTTTGAGCTTGGCCTGCTCGGTCACGCCACGCACCGAGATTCGAAGGCTGCCCTTGATCTCTCCTACTTTGTCGAGCTGCGACTTCAATGCTTTCAGGACCCTGTCGTCGGTCTTCTTGTCCTTCGGCGCGATGATCTCGATCTTCTCTATGAGGATCGTGCCTTGCATCGTGCCTTCTTCGTCGACGGCGTCGACGGTCAGCGTGAGTGGGAGGCGCATCATGGGGAGCTGGGGCATCGGCATGGCGAAGTCGCCCACCTTGACCTTGATCTCCGTCTGCATGTCCATGAAGACCCGCTGCTTTTGCCCCTTTACGAAGCGGTAGCGGAGCTTTTGCCGCGGCTCGCCACCCTGGTCCAAGAGGGTGATTTCGGGTTTCGCCGGGATCTTGCTCGCGGGCCCAGCTTTCTGGGCGAGTACTGGGGCGCTTGCGAGAAGCAGAGCCAAAGGGAGCAGCGTGCGGGTCATGGGGTCATCCTGGTGGCAGAGAAAATGCGGTCAGGCCAGGCGCGCCAGGCCGCTGAACTTTGCGCCTAGTTTGTCTGGACTCCTGGGCAGGACAAACCCTAAAGCCCGGGCGAACTGCTGGACGGGCGCGGGGCTTCTGCCGTCCATAGCGCTGGGGTGTTGGCCTGCTGCCTGAGGGTGTTCTTTCCTGTCTCTGATCAGGCTGGCGAAGCCGAGCCAACGCTTCCCCGAGTGCTACGGCGGCGCTAGTCTTTTGGGCTTTTCCCCCGAGCGCCTCAGCGCTCCAGCCCGCCGCAGAGCTGCTCGCTTTCGAGCCGTTCGGCATCGCGGCTTTCGCCGAGCGCTGACCTGAAGAGAGTCGCGTCCGTGCACGCCCCAGCTTCCGGTCGCCACCTTCTAGGCGCTCACCTTGAACGGAGCCCGCACTTGACCCATCCGAGCCCGAGCGACCACGTTCCCGATCTCGAGTCGAAGATCGTCGGGGAAGGTCTGACCTACGACGATGTCTTGATCGTTCCGATGAAGGCTGACCTGCTACCGCGCGATGTCGACACCAAGACGCAGCTGACGCGCGACGTCGAGATCAATCTGCCGCTGGCCTCGGCCGCGATGGACACGGTCACCGAGTCGAAGCTGGCGATTGCCTTGGCCCAGCAGGGCGGCATTGGCGTCATCCACAAGAACCTGAATCTCGAACGGCAGATGCACGAGGTCGACCTCGTCAAGCGTTCGGCGAATGGCGTGATCCTGGATCCGGTGACCCTGAGTCCGGAGCAGAACGCCGGGCAGGCCAAGAAGCTGATGCGCGACCACAACATCTCCGGGCTGCCGGTGGTGGAGAAGGACGGCAAGGTCTGCGGGATCGTGACCCGGCGCGACCTGCGCTTTCAGACCAGTCCCGATAAGCCGGTCGTCGAGCTGATGACGCGGAACTTGGTGACGGCTCCGGCCGAGACCAAGCTTGAAGAAGCGCGGGACATCATCCACCTCAACAAGGTCGAGAAGCTCGTCTTGGTGGACAAGGATCGGCGCCTTGCCGGTTTGATCACCATCAAGGACATCAATATGACCGAGGAGTATCCGGACGCCTGCCGGGACTCTCGGGGACGCTTGCGCGTCGGCGCCGCCGTCGGCATCCACGACTACGAACGCGTCGAGGCGCTGATCTCGAAGGACGTCGACGTGGTCGTCGTCGACACCGCACACGGGCATAGCCGCAACGTGCTGGAGACCGTGGCCCGCCTCAAGAAGGACTTCGATGTCCAGGTGATTGCCGGCAACGTGGCGACGGTCGAGGCGACCCGCGACCTGGTCGCGGCCGGGGCCGATGCGGTCAAGGTCGGTATCGGGCCGGGTTCGATCTGCACGACGCGGGTCGTGGCCGGGGTTGGCGTGCCGCAGCTGACAGCGGTGATGCAGTGCTCGGCCGAGGGTCGCAAGCACGGGGTGCCGATCATCGCCGACGGCGGCATCCGCAATAGCGGCGATGCGGTCAAGGCGCTGGCGGCGGGCGCCGGCTGCGTCATGCTCGGCTCGCTGCTGGCCGGCCTTGACGAGAGCCCGGGCGAGCTCATCCACTACCAGGGCCGGACCTTCAAAGCCGTGCGTGGCATGGGCAGCCTCGGGGCCATGGTCCAGGGCAGCAAGGACCGCTACGCGCAGGGCGAGGTCAAAGCTCGCGACAAGCTGGTGCCCGAGGGCATCGAGGGCATGGTTCCCTACAAGGGCTCACTGAAGGGCTACGTCTACCAGTTCGTCGGCGGCCTCAAGAGCGGCATGGGCTACTGCGGCGTGCGCACGGTTGCGGACCTGGCGGCCAAGACGCGCTTTATCCGCGTGTCGCCGGCCGGCATGCGGGAGAGCCATCCGCACGACGTCACGATTACCAAGGAGGCCCCGAACTACTGGGGCAAGGAGTTCTGAGCGGCTGATGAGCGAACACCGCGGCGTGCTGATCGTCGATTTTGGCACTCAATACTGCCAGCTGATTGCGCGGCGCGTGCGCGAGCTGGGTATCTATTCTCGGATCACGGTGCCGGCCAAGGCGCTGGCGGCCGTGAACACCGGCAATTACGGCGCGGTGATCCTGAGCGGGGGGCCGCGTTCGGTCTACGAGCCCGGCGCGCCGGACATCGGCATGGAGCTCTTCGACAGGGGCCTGCCTCTGCTCGGCATTTGTTATGGCATGCAGCTGATCAGCCACCATCTGGGCGGCAAGGTCGTGCCTGCTGGCGAGGACGGGAGCCGGGAATACGGGCATGCCGAGCTGCTGCTCGAGGACGAGTCGGGGCCGCTCTTCACCGGCCTTAGCGGAAAGACCCGGGTCTGGATGAGCCATGGCGACCGGGTTGAAGAGCTTCCTCCCGGATTCCAGGTGGCGGGCACGACGGCGACCTGTCCCTATGCGGCGGCCTGGGACGCCAAGCGCAAGATTCAGCTGATCCAGTTCCATCCGGAGGTCGCGCATAGCTTGGACGGGCAGACCATGCTGCGGAACTTCCTCTTCGAGTGTGCTGGGCTGGAGAGTGACTGGACGCCGGGTTCGATCGTCGATGGCATCGTCGAGGGCATCCGCGAACAGGTGGGAGAGGCTGGCGAGGTCGTGCTCGGCTTGTCGGGTGGCGTCGACTCCTCTGTTGCGGCGGTGCTGATCCACAAGGCCATTGGCCAGCGGCTGCATTGCGTCTTTGTCGACAATGGGCTGCTGCGCGCTGGCGAACGCGAGCAGGTGGAGCAGCTCTTTGCTCGCAACTTCCACATGGACCTGCATGTCATCGACGCGGAGCAGGAGTTCCTCTCGGACTTGGCCGGAGTGACGGATCCCGAAGCGAAGCGCAAGAAGATCGGGCATCGCTTTGTCGACCTGTTCCGAGAGAAAGCTCGCGCCTTCGGCAACGCCAAGTTCTTGGGCCAGGGCACCCTGTATCCAGATGTGATCGAGTCGGTGGCCGCGCACGGCGGTTCGACCGAGGTCATCAAGTCGCACCACAACGTTGGCGGTTTGCCCGAAGACCTGGATATGGAGCTGGTCGAGCCGCTGCGCGAGCTGTTCAAGGATGAGGTTCGGGCCATTGGTCGAAGCATGGGGCTGCCTTCGGAGCTGGTGGATCGGCAGCCCTTCCCGGGGCCCGGTCTGGCGGTGCGCATCCTCGGCGAGGTCAACAAGGAGCGCTGTGACCTGCTGCGCAAGGCGGACCATATCTTTACCGCTGAGGTCGAGGCCGCTGGCGCCCATGCGCAGCTGTGGCAGTACTTCGCCGTGCTGTTGCCGGTGCGCAGCGTCGGGGTGATGGGGGACCAGCGCAGCTATGAGTTCCCCGTGGTCCTGCGCGTTGTCGAGAGCCAGGATGCGATGACGGCCGATTGGTCCTACCTGCCGGAAGCGCTTCTGCGCCGCGTCAGCAACCGAATCATTAACGAGGTGCCCGGCGTCAACCGTGTCGTCCTGGATGTCACCTCTAAGCCCCCAGGGACGATTGAGTGGGAGTGAGTCGGAGTGGGAGTGAGTCTGTCCCTTGCGCCGGGCTCCCTTGCGCCGGGCTCCCTTGCGCCGGGCTCCCTTGCGCCGGGCGCTGCCTTTGGCCACCTTCCGTGCCCCTGTGACCCCTTTCAATCTGCCATGACTACATACGACCTCGAGCTCGAGGGCGTGACCAAGCGCTTTGGCGACTTCGTCGCGGTCAAATCGATCTCGCTCAAGGTGCCCAAGGGCGCGATCTACGGCTTTCTCGGTCCCAACGGTTCGGGAAAGACCACGACGATGCGCATGATTATGAGCATCTTTTATCCGGATGAGGGGCGGATCTCGGTGCTCGGTCACCCCAACGCGGAGGCGGTGAAAGACCGGCTCGGCTACCTGCCGGAGGAAAAGGGCCTTTATAAGAAGATGAAGGTCGAAGACATCATCGCCTACTTCGGCTCACTCAAGGGGATGCCGAGCCGGGAGGCTAAGGAGAAGTCGAAAGCCCTCCTGCATAAGTACGGCCTCGGTGAGTGGATTGGGCAGAAGACCGAAGCGATGTCCAAGGGCATGGGCCAGAAGATCCAGTTGCTCGGGACCATCGTCCACGATCCGGATCTGGTCATCCTCGATGAGCCGTTTAGCGGCCTCGATCCCATCAATATGGAGTTGATGCGCGAGACCATTTTGGACATCAAGCGCAGCGGTAAGACCGTGCTGTTTAGCACGCACGTCATGGCGCAGGCCGAGGATATCTGCGACTCGATTCTCCTAATGTACAAGGGCGACAAGGTTTTGGATGGGAGCATGCGCGAGGTCAGAGCCGGCGGACCGCGGGCCATCGTCGTCGAATACGAGGGCGAGGAGGCCGCGGTGCGAGGCTTTGTCGGGATCGAGCGCATCAACGATGCGGGGAAGCGCGCCGAGGTCTACCTCGAGGAGGGCGTCGACTCGCAGGACTATCTCAAGCACCTCATCGACGAGGGGGTGCGCATCGTGCGCTTCGACCTCCGTGAGCCTTCGCTGCACGAGGTCTTCGTGCGGACCGTGGGGGCGCAAGCTGAGGCCGAGCTTACGCAGGAGCTGCGACGATGAGTAAGACCTGGAAAGTTGCACAGCGCGAGTACGCCGAAAACGTGCGCACCAAGAGCTTCCTCATTGGCATTTTCCTCTTGCCGGTGCTGCTGACTCTCTCGATCCCCCTGCTCATTTGGCTCGAAGGCAAGGTCGATGTCCGCAAGTATGCGGTTGAAGATCGCTCGGGATGGTTGCTGCAGGCCATCGACGCCCGCACTCGTTTCCCCGATCTGCTGCAGATGTACCAGGACCATCAGCGAGGTGTTGTTGTGCCCGAGAGCGTGCGACAGACCTCGCTTTGGACTGCGCTGGAGAAGGTGCCTAGCGATCCGTTGCGGGAGCAGCTCGTCGAGGGCATGCGTCGTATCTATGGCATGAGCGAGGAACAGCTCGCAGAGAAGTTCAAAATGGCGGCGAAGCTCCTACCGGGAAGCGTCGTCGAGCAACTGGAGCAGGGAGGGAAGCAGCAGCTCGCAGAGATGCGGCGCGATGTTACTCAGATCTTTACTGCGCTAGCGGCGATGAAGGACTCCGAGCGGGTCAAGGCCTGGACGGCTGCATCGCGGAATGACCGCTTCCGCCGGATCGAAGTCGCAGGCGGCGTCGAAGAGATGCAGCGCATGCTCGATCAAGGTCAGCTCTTTGCTTTCTTCGTGATCAATGAGGATCCGGTTACCGACGACGAGGGCTGCCAGTACTTCTCGGAGAACTTCACCGATACCGGCCTACAGCGTTGGTTCGAAGGGCTTGCTACCGAGCTCGTGCGTGAGCGACGCATCAAAAAGGTCGGTATCGATAAGAAGGCTGCTGGCTGGATTGCCGAGCGAGTGCAGTTCACCGAGAAGCAACGGGATGCCGAAACCGGCGAGAGCCTCAGCGTTGCTGGAGCGGATAAGTTACGTCAGTGGGCGCCAGCCGGCTTCGTCTACGCCCTCTGGATCGCCATCTTCTCGATCGCGCAGATGCTGCTTACCAATACGATCGAGGAGAAGAGCAACCGCATCATTGAGGTGCTGCTCAGTTCGGTGAGTCCGCTGCAGCTTATGACCGGCAAGATACTTGGCATTGCCCTCACCGGCCTGACCATGGTCGGCGCCTGGGTCAGCTTTTTGATCTTGGGAGCCCTCGGCGGGCCGCTGATCAATCCGAAGGTCGGTGAGATCATTCATGAGCTGGGTGTCGTCGACATCGTCATGGACCCGCTCTATCTCGGGAGCTTCCTGGTTTACTTCCTGCTCGGCTATCTCTTCTTCGCATCCCTTCTTGTCGGGATTGGCTCGGTGTGTAACACCCTTAAGGAGTCGCAGAACTTGATGATGCCGGTGATGCTGGTGCTCATGGTGCCGTTACTGCTAATGGTTCCGATTGCACGCGATCCGAACGGCATGGTTGCGCAGGTGATGTCTTTCATCCCGCCGCTGACGCCCTTCGTGATGATGAACCGGGTAGGCGGACCACCGGAGCTTTGGGAATATGCGGTGACCTTGTTGATCCTGCTGGTCTCGATCTTCATGGCGTTCCGCGGGGCCGCAAAGGTCTTCCGTATCGGCATCCTGCTGACCGGTAAACGGCCGGGCTTTGTGGAAGTACTCCGGTGGATGTTTGCGCCTAGCGGGGTGGTTCCAAAGCAGGAGGATTAGCAGGGCGCGTATTGCAGAGCGTCTTTGCCTTGCTAGGGCCCTCTTGCTTGCTAGGAACCCTTGCCGGGGTCTGGCGAGCACGAGCCTGGGCCAGGCGAAACTGGCAACTAAGCCGGCCCGGGTTTCCCGGAGACTCGCTTATGTGGGCATCGACACCGCGACAGAGGCTTCCTGCTCTTAGAGGCTTTCCTCGTAGAGGCGGTAGGCCGTCTTTTCCATTCCCATGGCACGATAGCTAGCCATCGCCGCCTGGTTTTCCTTTTCGACGTAGAGGCGGATGCCGATCACGTTGCCAGCCCCAAGGGCGATACGCCTCACTTCTTGGTGGAGGCTGCGGTAGATCCCGCGGCGTCGCCGCGCCTCTGCGACGTAGACAGACTGGATCCAATAGAACAGGCCGCCTCGCCAATCGCTCCATTCCGTCGTAAGCAGGAGGCAGCCGACGATTTCTCCCTGCTCTTCGGCCATGAGATAAAAGCCAAGGCCGGGTTCGGATAGCACCCGCGATACTCCGCGCCGAACGGTGGTGGGGTCGAGTCGCTTGCCCTCGGTGAGCAAGGCCATCTGCTCCTGAAAAAGCGCGATTTGTTCGGCGTCGGATTCGCGGCCGCGTCGCACGAGAAAGCTGGCGTTCATGAGCCGAATCCTTGTGTTAGGGAGTGGAGTCGTTCGCTTGCAGCTGCAGCCGCAGCCGCAGCTTGCCGGCTGATGATGTCGCCCTTGTTGGTGAGGGCGAAGCCGCCCTGCAGCATTGCGGCTTGTTGTTCTGTCCTCAGCTTTCGCATGTCAGGAAGCTCTGGGGCTTGGCGTCTTGTCAGGGGGGCAAGACCTGAGCAAGGGGCGTTGTTGATGGAATGGGCTCAATCCCTGGGCGAGATCTGGCCGATCCGATGGAACGGATATTTCGTCGTACCTGTCGTCCCGCAGCAAGAGAAGTGATTCTGTGCCGCTTTTCATTTTTCGGCCCGTTCGCGGGCAGCTGCTGATCCTCGGGCTCGCTGCGGCAGTGGTTCCTGCGACCATCGCCGCTCGGCAGCTCGGCTCCCAGCAGCGCTCTGCGGCCAGAATGGCTGCAGAGACGAGCATGAAGCAAGTGCCTGATGGCCTGGCTCCACGAGCCAAGGGCCAAGTGACGGTGCTCGCGGGGCAGCAGCAGGTGCTCGGAAAGAAGGGCGAGAATGCTCGGCTTTTGTGGCCAAAAGTGGATGGAGTTCGTCCCCCGGTCGCTGTCGATCGAGACAAGGATTCGAAGCATTTCAGTCCGTTAAAGTCAGCTTTGCTCTTTGGCCGAAGCTGTTGTGGAAGACCTTGGCTCAGTTCAAGGCGGACCCCCATTTAACCTAGGAAGAGACATGATGGACCCCGAGTTGATCGGCAGCTTCCTTGCCGAGTCTCAGGAGCTACTCGATGAGATTGAACCTCAGATCATCGAGTTTCAGGAGTCGCAAAGTGGGGTTGATATCGAGGCTCTGAACTCGATCTTTCGGCTCTTCCATTCGATGAAGGGCAGTGCCGGCATTCTTGGTCTCGATCAGATTGCCGGGGTGACCCATGAGGCGGAGAGCCTTCTCGACCTCTTCCGTAAGGGCGTGTCGGAGATGCAAGCGGCCCATGCCGACTTGCTTCTCCGTACCCTCGATTTGCTTCGACAGTTGCTAGAGCAGGTCGAAAACAATGGGACGAGCGAAGGCGCCGAGGGGCAAGGGCTGGAGATTGCTGCTGAATTAAAGGCCGCGGCCAAGCAGCTGGTAAGCGGCAGCCAGCCCGAAGAGCAGGTCGCGGCAAAAGCGGATGTTGTTCCTGATGATGGGGATGGAGCCCTCTTCATCTTGCCCGACGATGACGATGACGATGCCGAAGCGCCTGCTGAGAATCCTGCCTCGCCGCCTGTAGAAGCGTCGGCTTCAGAGGGCAATCCTGCGGTGCAGGAAGGGCCGGAATTCGTCATCAACGACGCTATGCGCAACTCTTTTGCGCACGAGGCCGAGGATCAGCTGGAAAAGGTCGAAACAGCTCTGCTCGAGATCTCCAAGGATCCTGAGGCTAGTAAGGTTGCGGGGGCCAAGGAGGCTTTTCGCGCCATGCACAGCCTCAAGGGTAATGCGGGGTTCATGGGGCTTTCGGAGCTTGAGCGAGTCGCTCATTGCTTTGAGACCGCGCTAGAAAAGATCAAAGACGAGGAGATCGAGGCGACCGAGGCGCGGCTCACCACTCTTCTTGAACTCATCGACGTGCTAAGAGAGGCCAGCCTTGGGCTGGCCACGGGTGGTGACGGTTCGGTCGAGAGTGTGGAGGCCTTGGAACAGCGAATTGAGTCGGTCATCACGGAGACTGCCGTTCCGATTCCTAAGCCGGCCAAGCCCAAGGTCGCGGCGCCCAAGAGCACCAGGGCCGAACCCAAGGCCGCAGCGCAGAACATTCGGGTGAATCTCGAAAAACTCGATGCGCTCATCAACCTTGTCGGTGAATTGGTCATCGCGGAAGCGATGGTGACCCGTCATCCGCATGTTGTTAGCACTGAAATCGAATCCCTCGATCGTGCTGTTCATCATCTGCGTCGGGTTTCGCGTGAGTTGCAAGACGTCGCGATGTCGGTACGCATGATCCCGCTTGCCGGCACCTTCCGGAAGATCATTCGCCTGGTCCATGACCTCGGTCGCAAGTCAGGCAAGTCCATAGACCTCGAGCTCATTGGGGAGGAAACCGAAGTCGATAAGACAGTAATCGAAATGATTTCGGATCCCCTCGTGCACATCGTGCGCAACTCAGCGGATCACGGTATCGAACCAGCATCGGAGCGAGTAGCCGCGGGTAAGCCCGAGACTGGAACGATCACGATCGAAGGCCGGCACGAGGGTGGTGAAGTCTGGATCATTATCCGAGACGATGGACGTGGTCTGTGCCGAGAGAAGATCCTGGCGAAGGCCATTGAGCGAGGCCTTGTTGACGAGGCACAGGGTAATGAACTTGAGGATGATCAAGTCTTCAAGCTTATCTTCGAACCCGGGATTTCAACCGCGGCGAAGATTACCGACATCTCGGGTCGTGGTGTTGGTATGGATGTCGTGAAGAAAAACCTTGAGAAGCTCAAGGGAAAGATCGACGTGAACAGCCAGCCAGGCGTCGGCACGACCCTGATCCTTCGTATCCCTCTGACCCTTGCGATCATCGACGGGATGCTCGTTCGTGTTGGAGATGCTCGTTATACGATTCCGATGCTGTCGATCCGCGAGTCGTTCCGGCCCGAGGAACACCAGATCACGCTGACGCCGGATGGGCAGGAGATCGTCCGGGTGCGTGAGGAGTTCTTCCCGGTACTACGGCTCCACGAGCGGTTTGGAAGGCAGCCTGATTCGGAAGAGTTGAAAGACGGAATCCTGGTCCTCATCGAAAACGACGGACGCGGCATTGCGATGCTTGTCGATGAGATCCTCGGCCAGCAAGAGACCGTGATCAAAGGGCTCTCAGATTTCCTCGGTGACTCGGGAGGAGTCTCCGGATGCACAATTCTCGGTGACGGCGAGGTTAGCTTAATCCTCGACGTCATGCATTTGATGGAAGATCAAGCAGTCGTAGGTGTGAACTAGTCTTCCTTACCGCAACCAACAAAAGGAGCGGCTGCGGCCGTAAGCTTAAATGAAGGTAAAGTGGAAGCTTGGTATCGTAGCAGGGCTACCGCTGGTCTTCTTTGCTGTTCAGTCGACAACCTCGGTAATCAAAGACCTCAATGATATTGGTGTTGTCCGCAATATGCAGGTCAACATCAATATGGTGCACAAGGCCGCGGACCTTATGGAATCCCTGCAGGCTGAGCAAGACTGGAGTATTCTTGCCAATGTAGGCGGTTGTGACCCTTCCGTCGTTGAGAAGGCGCGGCGCAGTACCGACAAGAAGATCGAGCCCTTCAGGATTGCTTTGGCCAGAAGTAATCTGAGTTCCGATCAAAAAAACATTGACTGGCTAAGCCCTGAACTCAGTGCTGCCCGATCCAATGCCTCCAAAACGGCGAAAGAGCCGGATCTTGGTTCGAGTTATTCCAAGATCATGAAGAAGGTAATGGACCGGGAGATCATAGCGATAAAGAGCAAAACTGGCAAGGGGTTTGGTAAGCGTGTTGGTTCGATGCTCCTTCTGGAGGAATCCAAGGGGGCTTGTGGGCGCTTGCGGGCCAGTCTCTCTTCGGCTATTGCCAATCCTTCCAAACTGACCGTTGATAGACGGATCGAGCTATCTAGTTTACTTCGGGACAGTACTGCTAAGTTGAGGAGCCATGTGTTAGTGCTTGACAAGCAAGCCTTGGCAGACCTCAACGCGGTTCTCAGTGACCCAGTACTGAAGAAGATCGAAGGAACCGTTGGCCGGATTCTTGATGACCAAAAAGGTTTAAGGATTACGAGTCGGGAGGCTTTTGATCTCTGCACCAAGCTCATCGGGAAGATGAGAAGGGTGACTGAGTCCGAGATGGCATCGATGAAAACGGGCATGAACAAAGTCGCCCTGAGCGATACCCGTCAGATTTGGTTTAGTGTAATCCTTCTGTTCGGATCGATACTGGTTATGGCTGTTGTCGGCTGGAAGATGGTACGCGAAATCGAAACGCCGCTTCTGGCAGGCATTGGCGTCCTTACAACTGTTGCGAAAGAAGGCGATACAGATTCGGATCTCTCTACAGTAGATCTTCAACGTAAGGACGAACTTGGCCAGATGGCCCAAGCGGTCAAGAACCTAGTTACTTATGAGGCGCACCTTGCGGAAGCAGTACAGAAAATTGCAGATGGTGATTGGACAACGCAGATTACGCCTCGTTCAGAAAAGGACGCAATAGGGCAGGCTCTTAGCCGAATGCTCAGCAAAGTGAATGCAGCGTTGGCCTCGGTTCAGGAAATCGGCGAGCAGGTAAATGGAGGGTCAACCCAAATTGCTGCTGTCGCAGGAAGCCTGAGTGACGGAGCGAGCCAACAAGCTGCCAATCTCGAGGAGATCACTTCGTCAGTTACCGAGATGGGGGCCCGTACTCGAGAGAACGCCGAGAATGCGGAAAAAGCCAGCAAAATCACCAGTGAAGCCAGTTCGAGTGCATTGAAGGGCGACAAGCAAATGCACGAAATGGTCAGCGCAATGGGCGAGATCGACGAGTCGAGCCAGAAGATCAGCAAGATTATCAAAACCATTGATGACATTGCCTTCCAGACCAACCTGCTAGCCCTCAATGCTGCGGTAGAAGCTGCGCGCGCTGGCAGGCACGGTAAGGGCTTCGCAGTTGTGGCCGAGGAGGTGCGTAACCTTGCCGGTCGCAGCGCCCGTGCTGCCCAGGAAACGTCACAACTGATAGCGACTTCTACCAGCCGTGTCGAACACGGCAAGGCAATGGCCCGCCAGACTGCTGAGGCCCTTCAGGAGATCGTCGAGAGAGTCAGCAACGTTACCGAGCTGATGCAGATGATCGCGGAGGCTTCCAATGAGCAAGCTGTTGGCATTTCGGAAGTGAGTGAAGGGCTTCAGCAGATCGATGTTGTGACCCAGAAGAACACTGCGAGTGCCGAGGAGACTGCCTCCGCTGTCGATAAACTATCGAAGCTGACAGAAAATCTCGAAAACGTGCTTAGCGGTTTCATCGTCTGTAGAGAAGGCCAATCAAGCCGAAGCTTAAGCTACGATTTCTCTACGCTGGATGCAGAAACGCCTGCCGGATTGACGCTGAAGGAATCAACTCCGGATGAATGGGCTCCGATAGCATCGAAAGCCGAGGAATCTACTGCGGAAGAAAGGGCTCCAATGGTTCTGAATCCGGATACAGGGACATCGGATACACCAACGCTGGATGACTCGGCGCTTCCCGTATCCACAGGCGTAGGGCAGGTTTCAATCGATGATGTTCTCGCACCGCCGAGCCCTAGCATGAAGGGCGAGTGGGGAGCATCTCCCGATAATGTGAAAACCAACTCTGGTAAGAACTTCATTACTCTTGATGACGATGAATTCGGTCGATACTAGGAAAAAAGAGGTTAGTTCCATGCAAGATCCCGAAATCACTGACGAGTTCGACGGCGAGTTGGACGAAGATGCGCAGAAGAATCAATTTCTAACCTTTCAGCTTGGAACGGAAAGTTACGGGATTGCTATCTGTCATGTCCTCGAGATTGTAACAATCCAGAAGATTACCGGAGTACCGGATATGCCGCCCTATATCAAGGGGGTTATTAACCTGCGCGGGCAGGTGATTCCGGTCATGGACGTGCGGCTTCGGTTCAATATGGAGTTCCGGGAATACGACGACCGCACCTGTGTCGTTGTGGTCCAGCAGCAGGGACACGTAGTTGGCTTGGTCGTTGACACAGTTGCCGAGGTGAACACGATTCCCGAGGAGAATATCGCTCCTCCGCCTCGTTCTGGAAGAGGTGGAAGCGATCGATTCTTCGAAGGACTCGGCAAAATTGATGAACAGATCAAGATCCTCCTCGACGTCGAGCGTTTGCTTGAGTCAGAGCGGGAGGCCTTCCTTTCTTCGGCTCCAGAAGCTGCCCAGGAAAGCTCAGCGCTCGGTCCGGTGTGATAGGGGCGCGGGATGGTTCTGCAAGCTTCACCTGGCTCGATTTCAGGGTGCCAGATTAGTGACCAAGAATTCGAGGCGCTGAGCCGGCTCGTTTACGAACGTGCGGGTATCCAGCTCCCCGAGTTCAAGAAGGCGCTGCTTGTCGGCAGGCTTCAGAAAATCCTTAGGACTAACGGCTTCAATAGCTTTAACGACTATTACAACTACGTGATTGGCGATGAAACGGGGGCTGCGCTATCCGAACTCATCGACCGGATATCGACCAATCACACGTTCTTTTTGCGCGAGCCGGCACACTTCGATTTCTTCCGAGATCACGCTCTCCCTGAGGCTCGGGAACGTCATGCAAATGATCGAGACCTTCGGGTTTGGTGTGCCGCTAGCTCGACTGGAGAAGAGCCCTACACGCTGCAAATTTTGATGCGTGAGTTCTTTGGACAGGAATACTCACGTTGGAGTGCAGGTCTCTTGGCTACAGATATCTCTAGCCGCGTGCTTGATCTCGCACGGGAGGGGATCTACGACGAAGAGCAGGTTGCCCCCCTCCCGAAGCAATGGCTGCAAAAGTGGTTTCAGCAATTGGATTCGGAACACTTTCAAGTCAAATCGGAACTGCGCAGTGATCTGACGTTGCGGCGATTTAACCTGATGAATAAAAAGCTCCCATTCCACAAACCTTTTGATGCAATATTTTGCCGCAATGTGATGATTTATTTCGACGCTGCGACAAAAGAAGATCTTGTCGGACGTCTCGCCGAGGCCCTTGTCCCCGATGGATATCTATTCATCGGTCACGCCGAGAGCATTGGCCGTAATCAGCCGTTGCTTCGATATGTTCAGCCTTCGACGTATCAAAGGATTAGATGATGTCTAAGCGCATTCGGGTCCTTATCGTCGACGACTCTGCCCTGGTGCGTCAACTTTTAAGTCAAGGGTTATCGCAGGACCCTTCCCTAGAGGTCATCGGAGCTGTTTCGGATCCGTATCAGGCTCGCGACGCGATCATGAAGCTTGATCCGGATGTGCTGACGCTCGATGTAGAGATGCCGCGTATGAGCGGTTTGGAGTTTCTAAAACGCTTGATGCCTCAATATCCGTTGCCGGTGGTAATGGTAAGCTCCCTAACAAAGCGTGGAGCTCGTACCACCCTCGATGCGCTTGACGCCGGGGCAGTGGATTTTGTCGCGAAGCCAAAGGCAAGTAGCCCCAGTGCTGTATCGCGACTGATGCAGGAGCTGAAAACGAAGATCAAGATTGCTTCGTCTGCGAACGTTTCGCATTGGAAGGGCAAGAAGATCGCGGTATCGACGAATGTCATTCAGCGGGCTGCGCCTACGGGCGTGGAGGCGATCGCGATTGGGGCGTCGACTGGTGGAACCGATGCGACCAGGGTCGTCCTCGAACGGATTCCGCGTGGAGCACCACCTATTGTCGTCGTACAGCATATGCCGCCTGGGTTCACTCAGATGTACGCGAAGCGTCTTAATCAACAATGCCCTAGCTATGTCTGCGAAGGGGAGAACGGACAGGAGCTGGAAACTGGATCGGTTTACATCGCTCCCGGAGGACTGCAGACACAGATTTGCCGGAGAAATGGGCGCCTTGTGCTCAATATTTTCGAAGGTGAATCCGTTCAGGGTCTGCGCCCTTCGGTCGATGTACTGATGTTGTCTTTTGCGGAGGTCTTAGGTAAGCATGCTGTGGGCACGGTCCTTACCGGCATCGGTCGGGATGGCGCACTAGGGCTCAAGGCGATGCGCGATAAGGGGGCGCGTTGCTTTTCGCAAGATGAGAACACGAGCATCGTGTTTGGAATGCCGCGGGAGGCGTACGCCAACGGTGCAGCTGAACGTCTCGTGCCGATTGATGAGATGGCCGAGGTTCTTCTACGGGCCAAAGTGGGCGGTCATGATTCCTGAGACCGGAACGAAGACGAAGTGGGAGAATCTGGGGGTCGGCGATCTAGGCGCCACGAGGCAGGCGGGTACCGGCCTAAAGACTTACGCCCTCGGCTCCTGTGTCGCTCTGATGCTTTTGGACCCCAAGACTCATTGCGTATCGATGGCGCATGTGGCGTTACCGGAATCCTCGATTGGACCGGAGCGGGCTAAGCAATACCCTGGGCACTTTGCAGATACCGCTGTACCGGCTCTATTGCAGGCGATGAAGCGTTCGGGCGCTTGTGGCGAGCATCGCCGATATATTGTCAAGATCGTTGGTGGAGCGAATGTTGCAGATCCAAAAAATACTTTCAATATCGGCAAGAGAAATGCACTAGCTATCCGGAAGGCTCTTTGGGCCCAAGGGATGGGGCCTTCTGCAGAGGATATTGGTGGTTCGCTATCGCGGACCGTCAGTCTAGAGGTCGACACCGGTATTGTATTTGTTTCGAGTCCCGGTCGGCCGGACTGGAGGGTGTGAAATGGTTCTTGCGCCTGATATGCAAAAAGCAGTTGACACGCTTCGTCCACTTTCGAGTGCTGCGCAGAGGTTGATTGCCCTGCTTGGGAACGAAGAGTACGAGATCGAGGATGTCATCCAAATTGTTGAGCTGGATACTACATTAACAGCTCGGCTTCTTTCCTTCGTGAACAGCGCCTCGTTTGGCGTGGGCGTAGAGATTTCAAGTATTCGCGATGCCGTACGCTTTGCTGGCGATAAGGTCGTTCTCGGGCTTGCGCTGCAGATTTGTGGGAGTGAAGTCTTCGGCCATGAGCTCAGGGCATATGCCTGCTCGGAGGAAGCTCTGTGGAGACACAGTCTTTTGGTTGCGATCGCTGCTCGTAACATAGCCAAAAGATATCTGTCCAATGAACTTGCTGGCGTAGCTTATACTGCTGGCATGCTACACGATATCGGTAAGGCCGTTATCGTGAGCTGGCTACCGACAACGCCTAGTGAGGTGCTTGCAGCAAGGCCCTTAGATGCCACATCGTTTACTGATTTAGAACAGGAACTCGTTGGGACGGATCATTCGGAGCTAGGAGCGGCCATGGCAAAGCATTGGTCGCTGCCTCGCAACTTATTGAACTGCATTCAGTTTCACCATAATCCTAAACATGCTCCTGCCGACCTACAACCTCTCGTGTACGCCATCCATTTGGCTGACTTTCTGGCTATGATGAGTGGCGTTGGCACTGGTTTGGATGATATGCAGTATTCCATGGATTCGGGGTGTTACGATTTCATCGATATCTCTCCAAGCGAGGTCGATGAAATAGTGTTTTCTGCGACCGAAGAACATCGCAGGCTTTTGGGGTCTTTCAAGAAGGTGTAGGCGGGCTCCTCATGAAACGTATTGTGATCGCCGATGATTCTGCTACTGCACGTATGTTCGTGCAGCGTTGCCTTGAGATCGCTGGCTTGTCTGATGCTGAATTCGTCTTGGCTGGAAATGGGGTCGAGGCTTTGGCGGCGATGAGAGTTGCGAGAACACACCTTCTTGTTACCGATCTGACTATGCCCGAAATGGATGGCCTTGAACTCGTACGGCGAGTTGCGGCCAGCCCGAGGCTCAATGGGACACCTGTTCTCGTCGTTAGCAGTTCTACGAACGATGCGGTGCGGGATCAGTTGTTACAGGCCTGCGCTCATAGCGTATTGAAAAAACCCATTTCGCCTCCAGTTGTCATTGAGGCACTCGAGTCGTTGCGGTTCCTGGAGGAGGACCCCCTTGATTCTTGATTCGAAGGTTATGGAAGTCTTGGACGAAGTCGTCAGCCAAACACTGGAGGCGATGGCGTTCATGGTTGTTACGCGGGCAGAAGGCGACAACGCTTGTTTGTCGTCAGATTCTCTGTATTGCTCTAAGGTTGAGATCAAAGAGCCTGTGTCTGGGGAATTCGAGCTTATTATGGAGGAGAGCTCGGCTAATAACCTCGCCAAGACAGTTTTCGCTAGCGATTTGGGTGGTGAGGAACTAGCTGCTGCGGCCTCTGATCTTCTGGCGGAGTTCGCCAATACGATGGCCGGTCGCCTTGCCGGGGAACTCGGGTCAAAAGAACAGCCCGTAGCACTGGGCTTGCCTATTATGGAACGGAGGTCTTTCGATAGTTCGGAGGACTGCGTGTTCTATGCCTTCGAAGATGGCCGCTGCTTTGGGGTGAGCTGCAAGGTGCAGAGTTAACTTTGCAGCTGCTGCAACCCTAGACCTCTTCCGCAAGCTCGTGTTGCCTAGCCCTGAAATAAGCGCAAAAAAGCACTGAGGCCCGCACTCGCTGCGCTATGCATGTGTTTACCAACAAAACGCATCGCCAGGAGGGGGCCTCAGG